>ERZ773090.64-NODE-64-length-116197-cov-232.629_pt1 | contig 116197 bp, 93 predicted proteins | sample MGYA00580579_ERZ773090 | MGnify/ENA primary metagenome ERZ773090 (study PRJEB29015, sample SAMEA2738014) | human oral metagenome | biome: human oral; feature: human-associated habitat; material: dental | place: China | collected 2132 ... | reverse complement strand
AACGTTTTATTTAACGTCTTTCCCATCTAATCGTATCTAAAGCCTTAAGCAACTCTTGAGGAATCTCGTCCGCATCAGGATCGCTATTGATAAAGATTTTCCACATTCCATCGTGACGCCACACAAACCAATAATGTACAAAATATTTCCTATTTTCATGCATTTCATAACCAGAATATGCACAAGTTTGTAGTTTGTCTATAATTCGAGGAGGTATTTTTTTAACACCAACCACACCTACTTTCCTTGCATCGGACATGCTTTCTATGCAGTATTTCGACATGTCAACTTTCCTATTGTCACCATCAGCATCTGAAGTCGCTCTTCTAAAATGTTCAGGGTCAATTCGAAAAACTTGAATACCTGTAAACGAAGAAGAATTCTCCGCCTGGCGAACAAGTCGATAACTAGCCATACCGACATACTCATTACGATTCAATGATCTCCATCCGTCCGGAATCTTCATGTGAAAATAATCGGAAAGATTTGTATTCGCCACAGGTGTCATATATGAAGAACTCACCTTGGGCTCAAAATTCGAACATGTCGCTAACATAAATAAAGAAAATATTGAAAATAATATTTTATAATATATTTTATGTTGTAACATTAAAGATTCCTATGATTTTTTAACATTTCGTTCTTGAAGATATTGAACAACATGATGTCCCAAACTATTATCTATTTCAACAAAATAACTTCTATATTCTCCCAATTGAGGATTATTTACGCCAGAATCTTTTGGATTAACAGATACTTCATATGATTCTTTTTGATCTTCTGTCATCCTTTCGTATGGTATTACTTTTCCTTCTTTATCAATAAATTTGACTGCTATACCATTTTTTATAGTAAATGCTTTTGCTTCGCTCGGTTTTCCACCCTCACTATGATTAAAATCACCGTGTTCAGCTAATGTACTGTATAAAACCTGTTTCATATATGTATTTGCGGTATTTTCAGCTTTCATGCCATCAAGTCGTGCTTGATAGCCTGCGTTGGTGGGCAGATAATGTTCCAAAACATTTGGAAGCATTACCTTTTGACCTTGATCGAGAATGTAGCTTACTCCCTTACCTATCCAATTGGAATAAGGAATCGCTCCAAAACCATTTTTAATATTTTCTTGCCACCTTTGGTTACGTTTCTCAAGTGCCTCAAACACCTCGGTATTCGCATGTTTTGGAGCTGTAAAACATGTCCGTACCATAGGGGCCCATTTATTTATGGCGGCTGTCACGTTCTCCTTTTTACCGGATGTTATTGCATATTCCATATCTCTGGAATAGCCTTCCTGGGTGACGGCCAGCATCGCATCCATCGCCGGAGGTCTTTTGTCCGCACCCGCCGGGAATGAGACCTTCGAGTCGGTGTTTCCTTTCAGGCTGTCAAAACCCATATCAACGAATACTCCGTCACTGCTAGTAATTCGACTGGCGAAATCCCTACCGAAATGTATAGTAGAAGATCGAGCGATACCTCCATCAACTGTACTGAAGTAACTGGTGTAATGCCCCTGCATCGATGCTGTGATCCCATCGATATGAGGCGCGAGAATTAGTCCAGCCCAGGATCGGAGATTTTTATTATGGTACCCGAAGGCATCCTGGCCATTGACCTTACCACCAGCAGGCGATTCGAGGCCTTCCTGATAGCCGTACAAGAAACCGCCTGCGATTCTAGTGGCCCGGCTATTGCGGTCCTTCCAAACCTTAACTCGTTCCTCCCAAACTCTGTAATCCTGCTCGTATTTCGTCGGGTCACTATACTGCCAACGCGCCGGCCTCTCCGGAGCCGCGTCCCCCGGAGCCGACAATTGCTTAATCACCTTGCCGTAGATTTCACCGCCATCTTGAAAACCGTGATACCCTTCTGCATTTTTGCTGCTCTGACGATGCCCTGTTAGGTACCGTGTCATGTCGATTTTTGCGTGATCCGGTTTTCCATCACCCGTGACATCGACATCGAACGTCGTATGGCTCGTCATGAACCGCTGAAGAGAATCGAATCGCCTATTCTCAGCTTCGATGAGAGCAGTGTAATTGGATATACGAGGGAATTTTGAAAGATTCTTTTCAATATAATCTGGACGATCCATCAGTGTGAATATAGAGTGAATGGGATCCATGTATTTGCTATATGCATCCGTCTTATTATCATTTCCCAAAAGTTTTTCACCTACTTTGTCAGCACTACGATAATCTTTCCATGGTTTAATTTCATTATCCCAAGCAATTACATCATGAGCTACGGATCGACCAGAAGGAAGTTTGTCGAAATAGGCTTCACCTAGTGTAAGATTATTGTTTTCTTTCGCCGCGATACCCAGTATCTGCGACATGATTCCGTATCCGATTGCATCGCCGGGTTGAAGAAGTGACTTTCTGTACTCATGAAATTTGTACTTCTTCCGCCCTACGGCCTTGAGCTCCTCCATTCGAGCTTGGGTCACTTCCGCGAGGGACCGTCCGTCCGCGGTCTTCAAGCCCTTCCGCACGGTTTCGAACGAGTTCTGCTCCGCGCAGTGCATGCCGTCCAAGTTGGAACCACCGCTGTACAGCGCCAGCATGGTCCCCATGCTGCACATCGCCTTCTCCGAAAGATCCCTGTTCTCGCCTCGAAGGGCGCTAAGCCGGAGCGAGCACTCCAGGATTTTCTCGGTTCCGACCCGTTCCGAGACCGCCGCCGCAACGAACGGATCGCCGAGGTCGTAGCCGTAGGCGTCCATCAGCTTCTTCACTTTGGCAACCGTGAGGTTCTTATCCTCGATCACCTTGGCGATATGAGGCGCGGCCTCGTGCGCGTAATCCCACCGCGCCTGGCCGCCCACAAGGGGCATGTCCGCAAGATAGGCCGCGCCGATCGCGCTCCGGCTTTTGCGGACGTGCGGGGGAACGAGCGCGCTCATCAGCGCACTGATCTTATTCGCAGCGGACTTCGATTCCTCGTCTATGTCATTTATGTATTTCTTATACTCCTTCAAGCATTCCTGCTGAACCGCATCCCTGTCATTCTCGAATTTCTGCATGAGGTACTCATTGCGCGCTATGTCCATCGGCTCCGTGACCCGCGATCTCTTGACGCCAGCCACATTGGCATTGTAAGTGTTCTCAGCCTCATCCCATCTCGCCTGCAGCCCGGGAATCGCCGTACGGGCCTTGGAGACTTTATCCTTCACATTTTTCAAGCAGTCCTTGCACTGGTCCACGGACGCCCTCATCTGCTCCATCTTGCCTTTGAGCACCTCCAGGTCCCTGGTGTAAGCGGCTTTGGCGGCCCCGTCCCACACCTCCCGGGGCACGCTCACGGTCATGAGCTGGGTTTGCGTGTACCCTCCGGCTATCTTGTTGAGATCCTCGATGATGTCCTGGAATTCGGCCATAACATTCGGAATCTGCGGCAGATTCTTCTCCCCCGAGGCCATCAGTCGTCCCCCATCGCGGCCTGGCCCATGCGATCTCGCAGCTTCTTGTAGGCCGACGCCGACATCGTCTCCGCGGCGTCGAAATTCGCCATGGCGCTCTGCGCACCCGACCCGAGCACGGAACAGGCGTCCGACAGTTCCTTCGAGCAGTTTTGGGCGAGTGGCAGATACTCCGCCAGCGCGGAGCTCAATTTGCTCACACCCCCGCCGTCACCGTTGGGGATCTGCGGGAAGACGCTGGCCGCAGTGTATATGGGATCGTTGTATCCGTAGGCGATTCTGTTGACCGTCTCCGCATCCGTCCAATTCGACGAAGAGACCACGCCAACGGCATCTCGATTGAATATCACCTGATCAGACATAGCAACCCCTTTCACGGACGCGATCGTTGCCTATGTGCCGCGAACCTATCACACATCCCGAGCTCGCACTAGACTTTCGAGCTTCCGAAATGAAAGGTCTCAATATGTGGCGCCGGTTGACTTTCAGGCCGCATACGGCAAAGGGGCGGCGCTCGGCGTGGAGCGCCGCCCCTTCCAGGCGGCAGGTCGAGCGATCGGTCCGTCCGAACGGTCCCGGCCGACCATCCGTCCCAAACGGCAGATCAGCCGCACCAACCGCCCAGCCGAAGCCAGTCGAACAGCGGCGGCCGCTCAGGCAGTCGCCTCAGCCCTATCCGCGATGGCCGCACGGCCGGCCTCCAGCCGGGCGACCGGCACGCGGAACGGCGAGCAGGAGACGTAGTCCAGGCCGATCCCGTCGAAGAAGTGGATCGACGCAGGATCGCCGCCGTGCTCGCCGCAAATGCCGCAGTGAAGGTTTGGATTGCCGCGGCGCCCGCGGCGCACGCCCGTCGCCACCAGTTCGCCGACGCCCTGGATGTCGAGCGTCTCGAAGGGCGAGATGCCGAAGATCCCGTAGGTGAAGTACTCGTTGAAGAACGAGACCTCGACGTCGTCGCGCGAGAAGCCCCAGGCGGTCTGGGTGAGGTCGTTGGTGCCGAAGGAGAAGAAATCGGATTCCTCCGCGATCTGCTCGGCCCTGATCGCCGCGCGCGGCAGCTCGATCATGTTGCCGATGGGCAGGTCGAGCTCCATGCCGGACTCCCGCGAGACGTCGGCGATGATCGCCAGGGCCTCGTCGCGGACGATCTGAAGCTCGCGATCCGACCCGATGAGCGGGACCATGATCTCCGGGCGGGGGTCCAAGCCCCGCTTCCTGCACTCCACCGCGGCCTCGGCGATCGCGCGGATCTGCAGGGCGAACAGGCCCTTGATCTTCAAGCCCAGGCGCACGCCGCGCAAGCCGAGCATCGGATTCTGCTCGTGGTTGGCCTTCACGGCCTCCAAGAGAAGCCTCTCGTGGCCGGTGACCTCCTCGCCGCGCTCCGCTTTGAGGGCCAGCCGCACGGACAGCTCGGTGAGGTCGGGGAGGAATTCGTGCAGCGGCGGGTCGATGAGGCGCACCGTCACCGGCAGGCCGTCCATGGCCGTGAAGATGCCGATGAAGTCGGACTTCTGCAGCGGCATGAGGGCGTCGAAGGCCTCCTGGCGCTCCTCGGCGGTCTCGGCCAGGATCACTGCCTCGATGAGCTTGCGGCGGTCGCCGAGGAACATGTGCTCGGTGCGGCACAGGCCGATGCCCTGCGCGCCGAAGGAGCGGGCGCGCTCGGCGTCCTCGGGGTTGTCCGCGTTGGCCCGCACCTCCAGGCGGCGCCTCTTGTCCGCGCGGGTGAGGATCCGATCGACGGAGCGGACGAGGTCCTGCGTGTCGGCGTCCGGGGAGGCGTCCAGAGCGGCCTCCAGGCCCTTGGAGATGTAGGTCATGACCGGGGAGTCGACCACGGGCACGTCGCCCTTGAAGACCTCGCCGGTCGTGCCGTCGATGGCGATGACGTCGCCGGCCTTGAGTACGAGGTCCTCAGACCTGACGTGGATGGTCCCCGCGGCCTCGTCGACCACCAGGTCCTCGGCTCCGACCACGCAGCAGCGGCCCATTCCGCGGGCGACGACGGCGGCGTGCGACGTCTTGCCGCCGCGAGCGGTCAGGACGCCGGAGGCGGCCATCATCCCCGCGAGGTCGTCGGGGTTGGTCTCGCGGCGGACGAGGATCACCGAGGCGCCGGCGGCCACGCGCGAAGCGGCCTGATCGTTGTCCAGGACGATCTCGCCGACTGCCGCGCCCGGCGAGGCGGGCATGCCCTTGGTGACGACCGTTTTCTCCGCGGCCTTGTCGAACTGGGGGAAGAGGAGGGCTGTGAGCTGGTCGCCGGTCACGCGGGTGACGGCTTCGTCCGTGGTGATCAGGCGTTCGTCGACGAGCTGGGTGGCGACCCTGAACGCGGCGGCGGCCGTGCGCTTGCCGACGCGGGTCTGGAGCATCCACAGCTTGCCCTGCTGGATGGTGAACTCGATGTCGCACAGGTCGCGGTAGTGGGTCTCCAGCTTGACCATGACGGAGCGCAGCTCGTCATAGGACTTCTTGTCGAGGCGCTCCAGGTCGGCCAGGGAGAGGGTGTTGCGGATTCCGGCGACCACGTCCTCGCCCTGAGCGTTGACGAGGTAGTCGCCGTAGACGCCCGAATGCCCGGTGGAGGGGTCGCGGGTGAAGCACACGCCGGTGCCGGAGGTCTCGCCCATGTTGCCGAACACCATGGTGCACACGTTGACGGCCGTGCCGAGGTCGTTGGGGATGCGCTCGCGACGGCGGTAGAGCCTGGCGCGCTCGGTGTTCCACGAGCGGAAGACGGCCTCGATGGCGAGGTCCATCTGCCTGCGCGGGTCCTGCGGGAAGGCCTCGCCCGTCTCCTCCTCGACGACCTTCTTGAACTCCTCGACCAGGTGCTTGAGGTCCGCGGTGGTCATGTCGAGGTCGCCCTTGTAGCCCTTGTCCGCCTGGAGCTTGTGGAGGATGTCGGCGAACCTGTCGCCGTCGATGTCCTGGACCGTCTTGCCGAACATCTGGATGAGGCGGCGGTAGGAATCCCAGGCGAAGCGATCGTTGCCGGACTGGGCCGCCAGGCCTTCGACGGACTCGTCGTTGAGCCCGATGTTCAAGACGGTCTCCATCATGCCGGGCATGGAGAACTTCGCGCCGGAGCGCACGGAGACGAGCAGGGGGTCGGAGGGGTCGCCGAGTCGCCTGCCCATCGCCTGCTCGACCTCGCGCAGATGCGCAGTGACCTCGACGTCGAGGGTTTCGGGCGCTTCGCCGGCGGCGAGGTAGGCGCGGCAGGCCTCGGTGGTGATGGTGAAGCCTGGGGGAACCGGCAGGCCGAGCGTGGTCATCTCGGCGAGATTCGCGCCCTTTCCACCGAGCAGATCCTTCATGTCGCGATTGCCTTCAGTGAATGAGTAGACGTATTTCGTCATTGAATGTCCTCCATCGGAGCGTTGTGAAAACCGCGGTTGCGGGCCACGCACCAGGCTAACATCTCACCCGGCGCCCTATGACGAAAGACCCTTGCGGCATACTGGCGAAACCTCGAAATCGCCGGTTCTTAGTCCTAGAAATCGCCGAGCGCCCAGAGCCCCGCGTATCCGCACCCGGCTGCGACGATATAGGAGGCGAGGGTCCCGATGATGAAGCGCTCGGTGAGGGCCGGGTCGGTCTGGAGCTCGGCCCAGCGCCCCAGGCCTTTGACGGCGACGACGGCCGCCACCAGCTCGGGCTGCCCGGCGAGCACGGCCCCGGTGATGGCGATCCGCTCCAACACGCCGATCCACGTGCCCCCGCGAAGCACATAGGGGCCCGACTCCTCCTCCAGCACGGTGGCCTGGTGCCCGCCCACGTTGGGACGGGATGCTTTCGGGCCTCCCTTCACGCGCGCCAGGCGGAGGACGACGTCGACGACTGCCCAGCCGACGGCGGCCGAGGCTAATAGGGCGAGCAGGACGACGGCCACGGCCTACCTCTCCTCGCCGTCGGCGTTGACGCCGCGCCTGCCTCGGGCCGGTGCGCGCTCATCCCGGACCACGGCATCCGAGCCGTGAGCATAGGCGCGTCCGCCGGGAGTCGCGTCGGCCCCGAGAGCCGCATCAGTCCCACTCAGCGGAGTCGCACCGTTCCCATTCAGTCGGGTCGCGCCGCTGCCGCCTTGGACTGCGGACATGAGCTCTTCGAGCACTTCCCACCCGCGCATTTCGAGGTCGTATCCAGCAGCCGTCCGCCGCTGGGAGACGGCCGAAGCGCTGACACCCAGCTCGCGAGCGGCCTGCCGACCCGTCAGGCCGGAGTCGAGGGCCCGGACCGCCTGGATCTGAGCCTCCGTGCGGCCGGCGATCGTCGCGGCCAGGAATCGGCACATCACTTCGATCGTGGAGACCATCAACGGTGAGACGGCGGCGTCGCCTCCGGCCCGGACGGCGACGTCCCCCGAGGATTTAGCCGCGTCCACCGCCTCGCGGGCGGAGACGAAGGCCGAGCCCCTCCCCTCCCGGACCGTTGCGGGAACGCCTTCGATCGGGCCGATGCCGATGCCCAGATGCCACCCTCCCTCCCGGACGACGGCCCGCACGGCCGCGACGGCTCCCGCCGCGTCGCCGAAGAGACCCTGGATCTCGTCGCCGACCGTGCGCTCGAATCCCGCAAGCGGAGGAGAGGTTGCGCACACTTCGCGGAGAATGTCAAGAAGCACGGGAACCCTGTCCGTCTCCGTCCGCGAATGGCGCTGGTCGATCGTCAGCACGAACACGAAACGCCCCTCTCATGAACTGCCGCCTCATTTTCCAGCCGGCTCACCGGCGAGCCTATCCCCTCGCCCGCCCTTCAACGGCGGAAACACGCGGCGAACGGGGAGGCGGCATCCCCGTCTCCCCGCGTCGCAGCGCCTCGCCTCGTGCCATCCGCAGGAAATGCCATTTCATGTCCTCAAAATGTCGCCCCGGGTCCCCACGGCGAGATGGGAGGAGACGCGGCGAGGAAACCGATGCTCCTCCCCTTTGCGCGAACCCACCGGCGCCGGCGTCGCCCTATGGACAGCAATGGTGTATTCTGCCGGAAGAGGCCGAAAACACACCAGTCCACGAAAGGACGCAATGCCCACTCGCCCGTTTTCGGGACGCAGGCCGGGAATGCTCTCACTCGGCTGCGCGGTTCTCATATTCGCACTAGGCGCATGCAGTCTGAGCCTAGGCGCAAGCGCGCCGTTTCAGAGGACAGCACCCGGCTCTATCAGCACCGGATCGGCGGCGCCTGGCGGCCCCGGAGCGTCGCGCACTTCGACATCCTCCTCACCGGCCACGCCCGATCCCACGAAACCCGCCGCTCTGCGGAAGGCGATCGCCGAAGGCGCCTACTCGAACGCCGGCGGACCGATCCCGGACGGTGCCACCAAGATCACAGCGGTGGGATCGGACGGCACCGCCCTCATCAGAACGCCCACCGGGAACATCGGCTGCGAATTCTCCGCGACCGCCTATGCGGGATGCGGCGTCAGTTCGTACATGAGCGACGTCCCCTACGGAAAAGACGAGGCGGGCCCGGCCTGGTGGATCGATCTCAGCGCTGCCAACGCCATTCCGCGGATCGTCTCGCACAGTCAACCCGGCAGCTGGGAAGTCGGAAGCCACACCGTCCAGACCGTCCCCTACGGCAGCGTCGTGCACTACGGTTCATACGTCTGCGCGTCCGAGAGTCCGGGCCTGACGTGCTGGAACACGGCGAATGGGCACGGCGCCTTCATGCGGCGCTCTAGCACCACCGTCTTCTAAACGTCCGACTACAAGCCCAGGCGTTCAGCTCCAAAGCTAAATTCTTATGAATTAAGGTTTCGAACTGATGGCGGCGCGGCCCGGCGGGAAGGCTCGCGATTCCGCACCTGTGCGCGTGGGCGGCATCGCGATCAATGCATGCCCCTGATGGCGCCGTCGACGACCTCGATGTCACAGGCCGAAGGGCGTTTGGGCAGGCCGGGCATCGTCATGATTGACCCTGAGATGAGCACGACGAAACCCGCCCCGGCCGACAGCCTCACCTCGCGAATCGGCACGGTGAAGCCCTCGGGCGCGCCGAGCGCCTTCGCGTCGGTGGAGAAGGAGTACTGGGTCTTGGCCATGCACACGGGCAGGCTCCCCCATCCCGCCGCTTCCAGCCGGGCGAGTTCGCGGGCCGCCGCCGGTTCGAAGCTCACGTCGGCGCCGCGGTAGACGCGGGTGACGATGGCCCAGGCCTTCTCTGCCAGGGGAAGGGCGCTCGGGTAGCAGTAGCGCATCCGAGACGATGCGAAGGCCTGCGGCGCCGGGTCCCGCTGAGGCGACTCCGAGGCCGACGGCGTGCCCCGCTGAGGCGATTCCAGTCGAGAAGTCTCCGGGCTCGGCGGCGTCGCCAGCGCTTCGGCGACCGTCCGAGCCAATTCCAAGGCGCCCTCGCCGCCGCGCGCGAAATGGTCCGTCAGGACGGCCGGAACGCCCAGTGGCGCCACCGCCTCTTCGATGGCGGCGATCTCGGCGGAGGTGTCGGCGGCGAACCGGTTGACGGCCACGACGACGTTCTGCCCGAAGACTCCGGCGAGGTTCTCGCAGTGCCGGACGAGGTTGGCGCTCCCGGCGCGCACGGCACCGGCGTCCTCCGCCTCCAGGTCCGCCAGGGCGACGCCGCCGTGGTATTTCAATGCCCGCACCGTCGCGACGACCACCGTCAGGTCGGGGGCGAGGCCGCTCTGGCGGGCCACGATGTCGATGTACTTCTCTGCTCCGAGATCCGCGCCGAAACCCGCTTCCGTCACGACGATGTCGCCGAGCTTCGCCGCCGCACGCGTGGCGATGACGGAGTTCGTGCCGTGGGCGATGTTGGCGAAGGGCCCTCCGTGGACGAACGCGGGGGTGCCCTCCAGGGTCTGGACGAGGTTCGGGGCGAGGGCGTCGCGGAGCACGGCCGTCATGGCTCCGACGGCGCCGAGATCCGCCGCGGTGACGGGCTCTCCGGCAGACGACGTGCCGACGACGATCCGCCCGAGCCGCTCGCCCAGGTCCGCGAGGGAGTCAGCCATGCAGAAGGTGGCCATCACCTGGGACGCCGCCGTGATGTCGAAACCCGTCTCCCGCGTGACTCCCCCGGTCCGGCCCCCCAGGCCGGCGACGATGCTGCGCAGTGCGCGATCGTTGATGTCGATGGACCGGCGGATCGCCACGCTGCGCGGATCGATGTCGTGCGTGCCGAAGTGCAGCGCGTTGTCGACCATCGCGGCCAGCAGGTTGTTCGCCTCGGCGATGGCGGCGAAATCGCCGGTGAAGTGGAGGTTGATCTCGTCGCCGGGAGTCACCTGGGCCTTTCCCCCGCCGACGGCTCCGCCCTTGATGCCGAAGACCGGCCCCATGGACGGCTCGCGGAGGGCGAGCACTGGGCGCCTTCCTATCCGCGAGAGGCCGTCGGCCAGGCCGATCGACGTGGTCGTCTTCCCCTCGCCTGCGGGCGTCGGGGAGACAGCGGTGACCAAGACGATCCGGGAATCCCGCTCGGGCAGGCCTCGCAGATAGTCGAGATCGATCTTCGCCTTGCCGCGGCCGTAGACGAGGACGTGCTCGTCCGGGACTCCCAGGGCGGCGGCAACGTCCCGCATCGGCCTGACGGCGATGGTGGATTCAGCCGGGGTGGTGGTTCCGGCCGGGGCATCCGGTCCGGTTACGGCTGGCATCGGTCCGATCTCGGCAGACGGGCCGGCTGGGGATCGGACTGCGGCGGGCGTCGGTTCGATCCCGGCGAATGGCCCGAGTTGGCTGGTGTTCACAACGACTCCTCGTTTCTTTCAGCGCATCGCGGCGTTTCTTTCAGCGCCTCACGACGCCGCCCCTTCCGGTGCACCGGAAGGCGGTCGCCCTGCGCCACAGACTGCCCAGCTCTTTCGATCTAGCGACGATTGGTCTGCGACCCGGGCGATTGGCCTGTGGTCTAGCGACGTTCGCCGCGGGGAAGACGAATGGCAGCCGTCGGCCAATGTTATGCCAGCCGGCGCGGCGTCCGTCAACCGCGCGCACATATACGATACCGGCAGACGCATGGCATGGGCGCAAGCGGTGCGTCGGCGGGCCAGACAGCGAGCGGGCGGTGGACGGTTAGCCCGGCGATACCCAAAGCCAGCCTGGTGACACTCACAACCGGCCTAGTGATACTCAAAACTCCGGTGAAACTCCGGTGAACTGACATCTCACCGGGTCGAAAACCGGTGAAATATCGGCGTTACCTGAGTGTCACCGGGCACAAGATTCACCCCTCGACACCAACCTAGGTTTCACCGGGTGCGAAATCTAAACACAGAAATACACTACGACAATAGAGTGAATTATATTCATTTTAATGCTTGTATGTTACAATAAATGCTTTACAATAATTTACGACTTTAAGCAGGCGGAAGAATGTACAACTACACGACGGAGCGCCTGGCCGACGCCCGGCTGCAGCAAGTCATGCTGCCGAAATGCCCGCCTACACGACGACGAGACGCCGGGCGAGATACGAGACAGAACCAAGGGGGCTGGAAACGCCACGCATACGACGGGATGCCCGGCCGTCAGGCCGGACACCCCGTCTTGCTTCCCCTGAAGGGACCCGTATTCGATTGAGTCAGGTCGAAATAGGCTTCCCAACATCCAGGCGAAATCCCGTCGCGATATCCCAAGGCCTTCTTCACGAAGCCGCTTCCAGCCATTTCAAGCGGAAAGCGTCCCCGAGATCGACGAAGTCGACTGCGTCGTCCGCCCCAGGGTCTCAGGCGGAAGCCCGCCCGAGGCCCTTAACGCCCATCCCTCACCGCGCGAGGGCGGGCCGGCGCTGGGACGCCGCGCTGCCAAAGCCCAGCATTGAAAGCCGGCATCGCGGAAACCCAGCGCCGCCGACGCCCCTCGGCTCTCGCTCAGGGGCGAGGGGGAAGCACAGCCTGCGCCACGATGTCCGCATAATCCGGGTCGTCGGCCTCGACGACCCGGCGTGCAGCGTACAGAAGTGGCAGCTTCTCTTTGATCTGAGGCGCAGACTGCTCCACCAGCTGAATAGCCAGCGGAAGTGCGGGAACCCCTTCGACGGTCTGCTCGAGGCCGGCCATCGTCGCCAAGGCCGCCTTGGCGCCCTCTCCGCGGCCGATGCGCACGCCGTAGACCTTGTTGCGCCCGGACAGTCCGGTCACCTCGAGGTCTCCGACGCCCGGCAGGCCGTAGGCCGTGGCCGGATCGGCGCCCAGCGCCGTCGAAAGGATCGACATCTCGCGCACCGCCTCGTTGAACGTCGCGGCCTTGAGGTTGTGATGGGGCTTGCCCGTCTTCTCCTCCAGCCCGTCGGCGATGCCCAGCATGATGGCGTACACGTTCTTCATCGGCGCGCAGATCTCCACGCCCACTTCGTCGTCCGTGGCCTCGATGCAGTAGTGCTCCGAGCGAGCGGCGCGCGCGAACTCCACGGCGACGTCGCGGCTCTTGCATCCGAAGATCGTGGCCGTAGGCTCGCCGGCCGCGCACTCGTTGGCCTTGACCGGCCCGGCGATGGCGACGATCGGCGGAAGCTCGACGTCGGCGGCCTTCGCGATCGAACGGATCCCGTCCGGCAGAAGGAGGATCTTGCCGTCGACCGGCATGAACCCCTTCGACGTCAGCCACAGCGCCTTCGCCTTGGCGATTCCGGGCAGGGCCATCTCGGTCACCTTCGGAACGCCCTGGGAGGCCACCGAGACCACGACGACGTCGACGCCGTCAAGCGCATCCTCCAGGCCGGCGGAGCGGAACGGGCGGACCTTGCCGGAGATGACCACGTTGATGCGCGGATGCGGGCGGCCCTCCTCGATGGCGTCGATGAGATGGTCGTCCAGCCACGTGCCCCACAGGTTGACGTCCCAACCGGCTTGGACGAGGGCGTTGGCCAGGCCGGAGCCCATTGCCCCGGCGCCGAGTATCGCGACTTTCGGCATGTCTCCTCCTATTCCTCGGCTCCCGAGAGCTCGGCGTCGGGGTGACGCTTGGCGAACTCGTGGAGCAGATCGTTCGTCTCCTTGAGGTTCGAGTACAGGCGGCCCTGGATCTCGCCGAGTTCGGCGTAAACCTTGTGCTCGTCCATATTCGGCTCGGTCACGTCGGTGAACTGCGCCATCCTCTCGGCCGCCGTCGCAATCGACGTGTCGCCGAACACGCCGGTGGAGGCCATCGCGACGATCGCGGCGCCCAGCGCGGAGATCTCCTCCTCCTTGCACCCGGTGATCGGCAGGCCGATGGCGTCGGTCATGATCTGGCGCCACAGCGGCGAGCGCAGCCCGCCGCCCATGCCGCGCACCGCGGTCAGCTTGACCCCGGTCGCCTCCTCCATGGCGTGCAGCGAGCGCGACATCTCGATGCAGATCGCCTCCAGGAGCGAGCGGTACATCGAGCCCTTCCCGTGGGTTCCGCGCCAGCCGACGATCGCGCCGCGGGCGACCGGATCCCAGTAGGGCGACTGGACGGCGTTCCAGTACGGGAGCGTGACGAGCCCGCCGCTGCCGGGCGTGCGCGCCGCGGCCAGCGCTTCCAGATCCGGGTCGGGCGCGCCCGCCAACTCGGGCCTGCCGAGGGCCCGCCGGAACCACGTGGCCAGGTAGTTGCCCGAGGATTGCAGGACCTCCAGGATGTACGTGTCCGGGATGCCGCCCGCGAGGGTGCGGTAAACCTGACCGAACTGGTACTCGGGGGACGTGACGCCGGCGTTCACGGCGGTGCCCATGTTCAGATAGGCGACGTCGGGGGTGACCGCCGCCGCGCCGACGCCGGCCGCCTGGCCGTCGCCGCAGCCGGCGACGATCGGGATCTCGGCGATCCCCCACTCCTTGGCGAGCTCGGGCTTGAGCGCGCCGAGGGTTTGCCCGGGCTTGACGAGGTCGGCCATCTGCTCGCGCCGCACACCTGCGATTTCCAACAGGCGCTCGTCGTAATCGAGCTTGGCGATGTCAAAAAGACCGAGCGAGTCGGAGCAGGCGGTCGAATCGACCCACTTGCCCGTCAGGCAGAAGGCGATGTAGCCGGAGACCGTCGTGATCTTCTCGGCGCTCGCCCACAGGTCCGGCTGATGTTCCTTGACCCACGCCATCTTGTAGATGGCCGGCGTGACGTCGGCGGGCTTGCCGGAGAGCTGGTGGATCTCGGGCGTGCCGTACCTGAGGATTTGGTCGGCGGCGCGGATGTCGAGCCACAGGATGCCGTTGCGCAGCGGCGTGCCGTCGGCGGTGAACGGCGCGAAGGACTCGCGCTGGTGCGTGATGCCGAAGGCCGCGATGCGCTCCTTCTCCGCTGGGGTCAGCTTGCCCACGGCCTCCCCCACGGCCTCGTGGGTGGAAGTCCACCACTGGCGCGGGTCGTGCTCGCCGAACCCCTGCTCCGGTGAGAGCAGGGCGATCTCCCGCCTGCCCAGAGAGATGACGTTTCCTTGCGTGTCGACGACGATCGCCTTGGTCGAGGTCGTCGACGAATCGATAGCTATAACCAGGGGGTCATCAGAAGACATATGTGACATATTCAGTCCTTTGTTTCGTCTTTGAATCGATGGATGGGTGCGTGAATTCACTGATAGTGAATAGATGAAGTTATGCGTGATCTGCGATTGCGATAAACGGATACCTGCGTGGGTCGACGGGCGGCGGCCGTTGACGGGATCCACACCGGATACCGAGGTCCCTGTCGGATGCCCTGTGGCCGGGCATCCGACAGGCGATGTACTCGACGCCGGAATGCACAGAATTCCGGCCCCATTGCCGAGATATTCCCGGCGCCGAGCGCTTGTGATGGGCGCGGGCAGAACGTCGCGGCCGAGGGCGTCCGCCGAGCTCGCCCGCTGCCCGTCATTCCTCGTGGACGGTCACTCCTCACCACCGGTCAGCTCGGCGTCGGGATGCCTGCGGGCGAACTCGTGGAGTTGCGCGTCGGTCTCCTTCAGGTTCGAGTACAGGCGGCCCTGGATGGCCGAGAGCTCGTCGTAGATCGCGTGATTGCCCATGTCGGGCTCCGTGACGTCGGTGAACTGCGCCATCCTCTCGGCGGCCGTGGCGACGTCGTTATCGCCGAACACGCCGGTGGAGGCCATCGCGATGATCGCGGCGCCCAGCGCGGAGATCTCCTCCTCCTTGCACCCGGTGATCGGCAGGCCGATGGCGTCGGTCATGATCTGGCGCCACAGCGGCGAGCGCAGCCCGCCGCCCATGCCGCGCACCGCGGTCAGCTTGACCCCGGTCGCCTCCTCCATGGCGTGCAGCGAGCGCGACATCTCGATGCAGATCGCCTCCAGGAGCGAGCGGTACATCGAGCCCTTCCCGTGGGTTCCGCGCCAGCCGACGATCGCGCCGCGGGCGACCGGATCCCAGTAGGGCGACTGGACGGCGTTCCAGTACGGGAGCGTGACGAGCCCGCCGCTGCCGGGCGTGCGCGCCGCGGCCAGCGCTTCCAGATCCGGGTCGGGCGCGCCCGCCAACTCGGGCCTGCCGAGGGCCCGCCGGAACCACGTGGCCAGGTAGTTGCCCGAGGATTGCAGGACCTCCAGGATGTACGTGTCCGGGATGCCGCCCGCGAGGGTGCGGTAAACCTGACCGAACTGGTACTCGGGGGACGTGACGCCGGCGTTCACGGCGGTGCCCATGTTCAGATAGGCGACGTCGGGGGTGACCGCCGCCGCGCCGACGCCGGCCGCCTGGCCGTCGCCGCAGCCGGCGACGATCGGGATCTCGGCGATCCCCCACTCCTTGGCGAGCTCGGGCTTGAGCGCGCCGAGGGTTTGCCCGGGCTTGACGAGGTCGGCCATCTGCTCGCGCCGCACACCTGCGATTTCCAACAGGCGCTCGTCGTAATCGAGCTTGGCGATGTCAAAAAGACCGAGCGAGTCGGAGCAGGCGGTCGAATCGACCCACTTGCCCGTCAGGCAGAAGGCGATGTAGCCGGAGACCGTCGTGATCTTCTCGGCGCTCGCCCACAGGTCCGGCTGATGTTCCTTGACCCACGCCATCTTGTAGATGGCCGGCGTGACGTCGGCGGGCTTGCCGGAGAGCTGGTGGATCTCGGGCGTGCCGTACCTGAGGATTTGGTCGGCGGCGCGGATGTCGAGCCACAGGATGCCGTTGCGCAGCGGCGTGCCGTCGGCGGTGAACGGCGCGAAGGACTCGCGCTGGTGCGTGATGCCGAGCGCGGCCACGCGCTCCTTCTCGGCCGGGGTCAGGCCGGCGAGGGCTTCGGCGATGGCGTCGCGGGTGGAGGTCCACCACTGGCGCGGGTCGTGCTCGCCGAACCCCTGCTCGGGCGAGAGCAGGGCGATGTCGCGTTTGCCGAGCGCGAGGACGTTTCCCGCGGCGTCGACGACGATCGCCTTGGTGGCCGTCGTCGACGAATCGATGGCGACGACGAGGGGACCGTCGGTGGGTGTGGATTGCATGCATGCTCCTTGGAGAGGGGTGGGGTTGCGTCCCGGCGGCGTGGGCTCCTGCCGGGACGCAACCCGGGATTACTTGAGACCGCCGAAGAACCGGTCCCACGGCATCTCAAGCGGCGCGTCCTCGGCCACAACCGAGTAGAGGAACCGGCACAGGGGGTACTCGTCGGGTCCGATGACGCCGCGCTCGGTCAACGGGCCGAGCGCCTTGCCGATCACCTTGATAGCCGCGACGCCTTCGAGCGTCACGCCCTTCATAAGGCGATCCTGAACTTCGGAGAAGGGGACGCCCTCGCCGACGTATCCGCCGGCCTTGACGTTGCGGCCGCCCATCGAGGTGACGAACATGTCGCCCACCCCGCCCAGGCCGTCGCCCGTCTCCGGGTCGCCGCCCATGAGCTTGATGAAGGAGCGCAGCTCCTTTTGCCCCTGGGCGAAAACGGCCGCGCCGTAGTTGTACATGACGTAGCGGTCGTTCTCCTTGCCGGCCTTGCGCAGCATTCCTTGGGCGAAGCCCGCGGCGAACGCGTACACGTTCTTCGTGGCCGCGCCGGTCTCGTGCCCGACGAAGTCCGTCGACGTCCACACGTGGTAGTAGTCGGTCCGGAACAGGCCGGCCAGGTATTCGACGTCGGCCTCGTTCTGGCCGCAGAACACCACGCACGTGTCGTGGTGGACGGCGAGCTCGCCGGCGATCGAGGGGCCGACGATGGCGTTCCAGGAGACGCTCTCGGCAAGCTCGGGGTCGAAGTAGGACCGGAGCACGTCCGGCAGGATGTGCATCGTTCCGTCGTCGTCGGCCCGCATTCCCTTGGTCACCGTCAGGAGCTTCTGGCCGGGCTTCATGAGCTTCGAGAGCTGCTCGCCCGCCCATTCGATTCCGAAGGAGTTCACGCCGCACATGACGACGTCGGCGTCGGCGATCACGTCGGCGGCCTCTTCCAACTGGTGGGCCTTGACGCTTTCGTTGACCTTGAGGCCGAGGTCCGGGTGCACGCCCGTCTTCTGGATCGAATCGATGATTTCGCGGTCGAGGAACGTGCCGACGAGGCGAACCTCGTTGCCGTTCTCCGAGGCCGGGAAGGACAGGGCCGTGGCCATGATCCCCGACCCCAACACTGCAATCTTTGCCATACTGCTTCCTTTCGGGTTGTTGTGCACGTCGGCGCGGCTCGGGCGCCTAATGCTGACCGTAGACGTTCTGGTATCTCTGGTAAAGCGCGTCGATGTGATCCTGGGCCACCGGCACGGGGTCGCCGAGCAGCTGGGCAGTCGCGACAGTGCGGGCGACCTCCTCGACCATGACGGCGGCCTTGACTGCGGCCTCGGCGTTCTTGCCCACGGTGAACGGGCCGTGGTTGGCCATGAGCACCGCAGGCGAGCGCGAGGACCTGAGGGTCTCCACGATCCCCCGCCCGATCGAATCGTCGCCGATGATCGCGAACGGGCCCACCGGCACCTCGCCGCCGAACTCGTCGCCCATCATCGTCAGAACGCAAGGGATCGGCCGGTGAAGCGCGGCGAAGGCCGTCGCGTAGGTCGAGTGGGTGTGGACCACTCCGCCGACCTCGGGCATGTGCCGAAAGACGTATGCCACAGCGGCGGTGTCCGAAGAGGGACTGAGCGAGGAGGGCGTTCCGTCGTCGATCTTCTCCCCCTCCAGCGTGCACACTGCCATATTGTCCGGGCTCAGCTCGCTGTAGCGCACGCCCGAAGGCTTGATGACGAAAAGGTCGGCGCCCGGAACGCGTTCGGAAACGTTGCCGGCCGTCCAGACCACGAGGCCGTTGGCGGGAAGCTCGGCGTGCAGCCGCGCCACCCGCTCCCTCGTGGCCCGGACGGAGGCCTGAACGTCCGGTGCGAGCTCGGACAGGCGGATCACTGCTCGGCGTCCTTGTCGCGGAAGACGCGCGCGCGGATGTCCTTCAGCCGGTGCATCGGCGAGACGCCGTTGTAGCGGCCGAAGAAATCGTGCAGCTCCTTGTAGATGTCGTATACCTCGTCGTAGCGGGCGGAGGCTTCGAGATTCGGCTCGTAGGCGTGCTTCTCGACCGATGACATGGCGTCGGCGGCGGCGAAGACGTCCGGGTAGACGCCGGCCGCGACCGCGGCGAAGACGGCCGAGCCCAGCGCGCCGGTCTGCTCGGCGGCGGAGACCGAGATCGGGCGGCGCGTGATGTCGGCGAGCATCTGCATGTAGTACGCGTTCTTCAGTAGGCCGCCGGCGGCGACGATCTCGTCGACCTTGATGCCGTGCTCGACGAAATTGTCGATGATGACGCGGCAGCCGAAGGCGGTCGCCTCCAGCAGCGCACGGTACATGTCCTCGGGGCGGGTCGTCAGCGTCTGGCCGACGATGAGGCCGGAGAGACGGGCGTCGGCCAGGATCGAGCGGTTGCCGTTGTGCCAGTCGAGGGCGACCAGGCCGTGCTCGCCGATCTCCTGGTCCTTCGACTTCTCCACGAGCAGGTCGTGGACGGAGACGCCGCGCGAGGCCGCCTCCTCCTTGTACTCGACCGGCACGCAGGTGTCGACGAACCACGCGAAGATGTCGCCGACGGCCGTCTGGCCGCCCTCGAATCCCCAGTAGCCGTCCACGGCGCCGCCGTCGACGATCCCGAACACGCCGGGGCAGTCGCGGTATTCCTCGCCGTTGAGCACGTAGCAGGACGACGTGCCGAGGATCGCGGTGAGCTGGCCCGGACGGACGGCGTTCGCGCCGGCGACGACGACGTGCGCGTCGATGTTGCCGGACGCGACGGCGATGCCCTCGGGCAGGCCCGTCAGCTCGGCCATCTCCTTCGTCAGGCCGCCGACCTTCGCGCCGAGCGGGAGGACGGGGGCGCTCATCTTCTCCTCGAAGACGCGGCCGAATCCGGGCTTGACGGCCTCGAGGTACTCGAAGGAGGGGTACTTCCCGTCCTGGAGCATGCGCTTGTAGCCGGAGTCGCCGGCCGACTGCGTCAGGGTCCCGGTCAGCTTCCAGGTGAGCCAATCGAGGAGGTTGCACACCACGTCGGCCTCTTTGTAGACCTCCGGCGCCATCTCGAAGACCTCGAGGACCTTCGGCAGGAGCAGCTCGGAGGAGAGCACCCCGCCGTAGCGGCCGAGCCATTCCTCGCGGCGGGCCTCGGCGACCTTCACCAGCCGGGTGGCCTGATCCTGGGCGCCGTGGTGCTTCCACAGCTTGACGTATGCGTGGACGTTGTTCTCGAAGCCGGGCTTCTCGCACAGCGGCACGCCGTCCTTGTCTGTGAAGAACACCGTCGCCGACGTCGCGTCGACGCCGATGCCCACGATGTCGGCCGGGTCCACCCCGGCGTCCTTGACCGCGGCGGGAACCGACTCGCGCAGCACCTTGACGTAATCGGCCGGGTTCTGCAGCGCGAATTCAGGCGGAAGGGTCTGATTGTCGCCGGCGGTCAGGGTGCGGTCCATGACGCCGTGCGGGTATTCGGTCACGTGCGTGCCCAGCTGCTCGCCTGTCGCGGCGTCGACGACGATGGCGCGGCCGGAGAGCGTTCCGTAGTCGATGCCGATCAGGTATTTCTTGTCGGACATGGTCTCTCTTCTCCTCGGAGGTTTCAGGGGGTTCGGGTCATGCGGACGGATGGCGGTGCCGGCCCCAGAAGCCCTCGGGCGAGAACAGCCTCTCGACGACGTCGCCGTAGACCCCGAGGTCGACGAGGATGTCCAGGACCGTGTAGCGGTCGCGGATCATCTGGGCCTTGAAGTGGGTCTGGCGGAAGCGGTCCCAGTCGATCTCGATGAGTTCGGGGTGGTAGGGCGCGCCGACGGTCTTCAGGCGGTCCATGACCTCGCCGGGCGCCATGAGCTGGGCGCGCAGCCTCTCGCGCAGTTCGGGCCACTTCTCCTTGAGCAGTTCGATGCGGGCGACGAGCTCCTCGCCCTCCGTCCTCTTCTTCAGGGAGTGGCGGACGGCCTCGTCCTGCATGCGCGGCTTGAGGGCCGCTCGCACCTCGGATTCGACCTGCTCGGGCGTCTTGACGGCCGCGAGCGCGCGGTCGACGTCGAAGTCCTCGGCCTCCATGGCCAGGAACTCCTCCCAGATGGCGCAGGAGGCGATCGTCCCGATTCCCACTTTGAACCCGTGGGAGAGCGGGGGCTCCCAGTCCAGGCCGTGGCCCTCCATCTCCCACGTGTGGGAGAACTGGTGGCCGGCACCGGATGCCGAACGCGAGGACTGGCCGGCCTGCATGGCCAGACCTGACATGAGGTTGCCCTCCATGAGGCCCTCGATGGCCTTCTTGTCGCCGTTGCCGATGGCTTCGGGATCGGCGAGGGAGCCGCGCAGCGGCCCCTGGACCATGTCCCACACGTATTCGTTGATGGGCTCGATCCCCAGGGCGTCGGCGAGGATCCAGTCGGCGCCGGCGGGGATCTTCTCGATGAGGTCGCCGTATCCGGTGGCGGTCAGGCGCTTGGGCGCGTGGCAGACGACGTCGTTGTCGGCGACGAGGCCGGCGGGGCCGGGGCACGAGCGGGTGATCTTGAACCCGTCGCGCGAGATGGAGGCGCCGAAGGCGGCGAATCCGTCGACCGAGGCGGCCGTGCACACGTTCATGTACGGGCGGCCGAGCTCGCCGGAGGCCAGCTTGGCGATGTCGTTGAGCGTGCCCGATCCGATCGAGCATACGATCGTGTTCTCGAGAGGGGCGATGTGGTCGCGCAGGATCTCGACGTTCTCGTACCCCGCGTACAGGGTGGGCTTCCCCGGGAAGATGTAGGGGTCTTCGGCGAATTCGACTCCGGCCGCCTCGAGCGAGGCGACGACTTCCTCGCCGGTCGCCTCGAAGGTGTTGCCGTCCGCGACGACCAGGGCCTTCGCCCCGGGGAACAGCTTGGTGAAGATTTCGCCTGTCTGGTCGGTGACGCCGTCGCCGAAGACGATGTCCTTCGTCTCGACGGCCGTCTTGAGGGCCTTCGCGATGAGATCGCTCGACATTGCTTTCCTCCTCCGTTCCGAGCCGGTTCGGCTCCTTGGTTGATCTTGCTGCGAGGCCCGGGGCCTTCCTCGCCGGATGGGCCCCGGGCCTGGTGGCTATTCGGCTGCGTGCTCGGCGGCGACGTGGTCCACGGTGTCGTGGATGAGGTCCTGCACCAGCGGGAACTGCCTGCAGTACTGGTCGGCGTAGAACTCGTACTGCTCGTGCTTTTCGGCGTCGGGTTCGATGCGCTCGCGCTCGTGGACCATCGCGTCGGCGGCCTCTTGGACGGAGCCGTACAGGCCGGCCCCGGCGGCGGCGAGGATGCACGAGCCGAGGGTGACGGCGTCGCCCACCTCGGTCAGGGTGATCGGGACGCCGGTGACGTCGGAGTGCATCTGCGTCCACATAAGGGATTTCATCGCGCCTCCGCAGGCCACGAACTCCTCGACCTGGAATCCGGCCTCGCGCAGCTTGCGCAGGTTGGCTTCGACGCCGTAGCAGACGGCCTCCTGGATGGCGCGGTACATGTGCTCGCGGCTGTGGGCGAGCGACAGGCCGGTGAAGACGCCGCGGGCCTTGGAGTCCGAGTAGGGCGTGCGGTTGCCCTGGAAGGACTCGTTGATGACCAGCCCGTCGCAGCCGATCGGGATGTCCGCCGAGCGCTGGTTGAGGATGTCGTAGGCGTTCAAGCCGGTCTGCTCGGCGGCCAGGTTGATGTCCGGGCAGAAGTTGTCCTTGAACCACTTGAGCACGGACCCGGAGGAGACCAGCGAAATCTCGACCGTGTACTGGCCGGGGACGACGCCGTCGGTGTAGCCGCCGAAGAAGCCGGGGCCGGAGACGGGGTCGGGCGACTGGCCGGACATGACGTGCGAGGAGCCGGTCACCAGCGACATCTTGCCCGGGCGCAGCACGTTGAGGCCGATCTGGCCGTGCCACGCGTCGCCGCCGCCTTGGGCGACGGGCGTGCCGGGGATGAGGTCGAGGGCCTCGGCCGCGGTCTTGGACAGGCCGCCGACGAGCACGCCCAAGTCGTTGACCACGGTGGGGAGCTTGTCGAAGACGTCGCCGGCGCCGGCCTCCTCGTAGAGGTCGGTGGGCCAGCCGCCATTGTCGCGGTCGTAGTACATGCGGTGGGCGGCGGTGTTGATGTTCTGGGTCCACTCGCCGGTCAGCTTGAAGGTCAGCCAGTCCGGCGCGTCGACCAGGCGGTAGGCCTTGTCGTAGGTCTCGCGCTCGTTCTCGCGCAACCAGGCGGCTTTGAAGGGGAACCATTCGGCGGTCGGGGGCAGGGTGCCGCCTCCGGTGTAGCGCCGGGCGGGCGACGTCGTATCGACGACGCGGGCGGCCTGCTCGGTGGCGCGGACGTCCATCCACATGATGGCCGGGCGCAGGGCCTCCCCGCCGTGGTCGAGGGCGACGACGGTCATCGTCGTCGCGTCGTAGGAGATACCCTTGATCTCGTGCGGCTGGACGCCGGAGCGCTGCATGACGCTGTGGACCGAGGCGCGCAGGGCGTTCCACCAGTCGACCGGAGACTGCTCGGCCCAGCCCGGCGCCGGATGGGCCGTCGGGTAGGCCGTCGCCGCGAAGGCGACGGGCGCGCCGTTCAGATCGAAGATCCCCACTCGGCACGACTCCGTGCCGAAGTCGATGCCCATGACGTACGGACCGCCGGTCAGGGAGTTGGGGTTGGAGAAGACGGACAAGAATACCTCCGCGTTGAGTCTTGTTGGTGCGTGATTATGCGTGATGTATTTAGTTTTGGATGTATTGAATTTTAGGCGTCAGCTGTCGCCGTCGGACCAGCCCCACTGGAGCCGCGTGCTCTCGGGGATGAGGTGGTCGATGCGATCCAGGACGTATGTGGGTTGATCGGCGGGGTCGAGCGCCTCGGCCTCCTCCAGCGTCGAGTCGCCGGTCAGGAGCAGGCACGAGGCCATTCCCGTCTTGATGGCCATGCCGATGTCGGTCATGAGCCGGTCGCCGACCATCATGCAGTCGGCCGGGTCGACGTCCAGCCCGTCGATGGCGGCGGAGAGCATGGTGGCCTCGGGCTTGCCCATGTTCGCCTGGCACGTGGCTCCCGTGCAGGCTTCGATGGCAGCCACGATGGAGGCCGCGTCGGGCTCGCCGCGTCCGCCCGGGAAGGGGCAGTAGCGGTCGGGGTTGGTCGTGATGAGGAAGGCCCGCTTGTGGAACCAAATGGCGTCGAAGGCGATCTGGAGCTTCCGGTATTCGAAGGTGCGGTCGTAGGAGGCGATGACGATGTCGATGCTCTCCGGGTCCTCGCTCATCGCTATGCCCGCTTCGGCGAGGGCTTTCTTGAGGGGCTGCTCGGAAATCGGGAAGACGACGGCGTCGGGGTGGTTCGCCTTGAGCCATCGGACGGTCGTGACGACGGTGTTGGCGATCTCCTCGATCGGCGTGGGGATGCCCAGCTTCTCCAGCTTCTCGACGTAGAGCTGGGGGTCCTTCGTCGGGTTGTTCGACAGGAACCGGACTGGCCGTCCCAGGGAGCGCAGTCCCTCGACGAGCCGCTTCGCGCCCGGGAGGAGATCATCCCCAAGGTAGATGGTCCCGTCCATATCGAAGATGTAGGCGTCGAAGAGGCGTTCGGGCGAGGTACGTTGCATGACTGTGCTCCCTGGGAGGTATTGGGCCGCTCGGGTTTCCGGCTTCCCCGAGCGGCGGGCGGGTTGATCCTTAGAAGAGAAGCGCCAGGCTCACAACGGCGGTGTTGCAAATCCAGATGGAGGCGGCCGGAGGATCGATATGGGACGTGCCGCGGTTGTACCAGAGCCGTGCGAAGAGCTCGCAGAGGAAGGCGGCGAGCAGACCGGCGAGGAGGGCGGCGGCGAGGGCGCCGATGGACGGGCCCACGTTGGCGGCGATCCAGCCCTGCGTGTCCGTCTTCATGACGAATTCTCCGCCGAATATCGGGAAGAACTTCAAGGCGGCCAGGCCGGCGGTGATGGTCACGTGGTGCTGGACCGGCATGTTGCGGTTCGTGATGAGGAACAGGATGATGATCGCCGAGATTCCGAAGGTGAAGGTCTGGGCGTTGTTGACGGCCGCACTGGGATCCAGGCCCCTGGAGTTGAGGGACGTCCCGATCTGCGACGCGAGGAAGATCGACGCTCCGCCGGCCAGGATGCCGAAGAGCGAGCCCATGGCGAACAGCTGGCCCGGCTTCTCCTGCCACTCGAGCCAGCGGCCGTTCGGGCCGGGCTTGATCTTGGCCATCAGGCCCTTGCCCTCGGCGTACAGGTGGGAGCTGTGGAGGGAGCCCTTGAAGAGCCCCTTGCCGGGGTCGCCGCCGAACAGGACGCGGGCGGCGATGCCTGAGATGACGACGGTCAGGGCCACCGAGTCAGTGTGCGTGCCGAACCACGGAATCTTCGAAATGCCGATCTGGACGGCGTATCCCAGGATGCCGAAGATCGCGCCGACGTAGATGACGTCCGGACGTCCCAGACCCGCCAGCGGAGAGTTGACGTCCTTGCCGTCGTCCATGTACCCCTTGTACCTCGCGTAGACGGCGGCTGCGGCGCCGCCGGCGAAGATGATATGCGGACCCATGAACGGGCCGAAGGCCAGGTAGTCGAGCGCGAAGGTGCTGCCCGTGGCGGCGAGGATGCCCCAGGAGGCCAGGACCGTGAAGCCCGTCAGCACGAAGCCGTAGTTACCGCCGATGGAGGCGCCGACGGCCCCTCCTGCGATGGCGGCAAGGAGTCCGAAGACGAAGACTCCGATCGAAGCTGTAAACATCGATGTTCCTTTAAGTCAGGCGGATGCACATCCGCTGTATTTGTCGTGACGGTCCCCGTCGTTGGGAACCGCGTGGAAATCCCAATTGTGATTGCGGCCGGCGTGGATGATCCTCAACCGGCCATGCACGGCGTTGAGTCCGAAGGTCGTGCGTGCTCGCTCCGGCTCGCGAGGGGAGTTGGGTTTCAACAACCCTCCGCCGTGCCGTTCTCGTACTCGACGAGGACGTCGATGTTGGCCTTCGAGTGCGAGGATGGGTCGAAGGTGTACCCGAGGAACTCCCGGGCAAGGCGTCGAGCCAGTTCACGCCCGATCACACGCTGGCCCAGGCACAGGACGTGGGCGTCGTTGGAGAGGATGAGCCGCTCGACCGAAAAGCTGTCGTGAGCCGTACTCGCCCTGACGCCCGCCACTTTGTTCGCTGAAATGGCCATGCCCATCCCCGTGCCGCAGAAGAAAATGCCACGGTCGGCCTTCCCCTCCGCGATCACGCGCGCGCCGGCGACTCCCACGTGAGGGTATAGCGTGGTCTCCCCCTCGGAAACGCCGACGTCGATGACCTCATCGACGCGTTCGTCCTGCTCAAGATCCTTTTTGATGATCTCTTTGTAGTCGTAGCCTGCGATGTCCGCAGCGACGACGATGCGCAATCCCATGCTGTGCCCTTCCTCGTGACACTGATCCGACAGAACGGAGATGCGTGCTCTCCGTCCGTGAAAAGAAGACTAACACCGGACATGTTATTTTCCCCGCATGCGATGTTAGCTTGAACATACTCCCATCCGAGCGGCCGGAAGTGAGAGGAGTTGCAGAGGCGGGGCCGCCTCGGCGCGGTCAGGGTGTGCCGGTGGCCACGACGACCTCCACGCCCTCGGCTCTCATCCCTTCGACCGTCCCCTCGGGCGTCCCCCGGTCGACGATGACCGCCGAGAACTCGGCCATGCTCGCGAAGCAGAAGAGCGCCTTGCGCGCGAACTTCGTGTGGTCGAGCAGGAGGAACGTGGTGTCCGCGGCGTCCAACATGGCCCTCTTAACCGCGACGATGTCCTCATAGGGGTGATAGCAGCTCCAGTCGGAGATGCCCGAGGCCGAGACCATGGCGTAGTTAGCGTACATCTGCCCGATCATGGCGACCGCCGAGGGCCCCACGAGGGATTCGGCCCACCCCTGGTAGACGCCTCCCACGATGATGAGGTTGCCCGCACCGAGCCTCTCGGCCTCGTCGGCCACGAGGAGGGAATTGGTGACGATCGACATCGTCTCGATTTCCCAGAGCGCGCGGACGACCCACACCCCCGACGTCGAGTCGTCGAGCATGATCGAGCTTCCCGAGGGCACCATCGCCGCTGCGCACGACGCGAGCTCCTGCTTGGCCTCATGATTCTGCTCGAGCCGGAACCTGGCGGAGGCCTCGTGCAATCCGGACGCCTTGGCCGCCACCTTCCCATGGTGGCGTTGCAGCATCCCCGCCTCCTCGAGCCGGGCGACGTCCCTGTAGACGGTCATCGTCGACACGCCCAGATGCGCCGCCAGGTCTTCGACGGAGACGGCCCCTCTCCTCATGATGTATTCGGCTATCCGCGCCCGCCGGGCCTGGGGTCCTTCCACCTGTCCGGCCACGACTCCTTCGTCGGATGCTGGAAGTCTCACGCTCACCTCTCTCGCGGGATTCCGAGACCCTGGCCGGGCCCATCGATCCCTCGTCTCCCGGATGCGCCCATCCGAACGCCCCTTCGGCTCCCGATCCCCGCCGGACGTCGCACCCCATGCGCCGGCATGCGACGTCTGACCGCAGCCTACCCCGAGCGGGACCGGTGGCGGCAACGGTCCCCGCCGGAGGGCCGGCCGGACCGGCGGGGGAAAGGCCGGAACGCGACCCACGCGTGGGACGTGCCGGATGGGGCGGACAGCAGCGAAGACGGGGCGGTCAGACGTCCCATCAGACAGGGGCGACCGCGGCAGCGTCGGCGCCGGCGGGTAGTGTCGGGGCCATGAAGGACCTGACGACGATGAGCCTCGAGGAACTCTGGCAGCTTTTCCCGATCGTCCTTAAAGAGCACGATCCCGCCTACCGCGAGTGGTACGAGGAGGAGCGCGCCAGGCTGTCGGCCGTGTGGGGGCCGCGCCTGGCGCGCATCAGCCACATCGGCTCCACGGCGGTTCCCGGGCTGCTGGCCAAGCCCACGGTGGACATCCTCATGGAGCTGGACCCCGACGTCGACCCGAGGGAAGTCCTCGACCGCACCCTCGACGAGGGGTGGCTGGCGATGTCGGGGACGCCGACGCGTCCGGTGAAGCTCGTCTTCAACAAGGGGTACACGCCCGAGGGGTTCGCACGGAAGGTCTTCCACCTGCACGTGCGCACGCCCGGGGACTGGGACGAGCTCTACTTCCGCGACTACCTGATCGACCACCCCGGCAGGGCGCGCCAGTACGCACGTCTGAAAATGGAATTGAAGGGCAGATACGAGCACGACCGCGACGCCTACACGCAGGCCAAGGGAAGCTTCATCGGCGAGACGACGGCGCTGGCCCGGGCAGCGTATCCGAGCAGGCATTTCCCGCGGCCGCGCGGTTGACCCCGCCTCGCACCCTCCACCGCTCTCCGAGCCCCGCACCGGCCGCGGCCGCGAGCAAACGAGGAGTTTCACTCCAGCCGAGCACCGGCGCCTGCCGCGGCCATGAGACTGGAATCGAGGCCGGCGAGGACGGCGCCGGCTGTCCACTCGCCCGACCCCGCTTTAGCCCGTCCCCGCCTGCGCGCAGACGAGGACGGTGCCCCGCACTTCGAATGCGTTGAATTTCGAGGCGTCCCGCTTCCGCCCGGACGAGGGCCGTGTGGGTTCTATGGCGCGAGGGCGGTGTGCGGCCGCAAGCGGCCGCACACCGCGGGCCGGAGGCGCAGGAACGGGCGCGGAACCGGCGGTCCGGCTAGATCTCCTCCAACGCCCTGCCCTTCGTCTCCTCGGCGAAGAGGTAGACGACCCCGCCGAGGAAGAGCAGGCCCGCGAAGATGAGGAAGGGGATGAAGACGACCTCGGGCGAGAGCTTGTCGCTGCCGACGAGCAGGCCGAGCAGGTAGGGGCCGGCGACCTTCGCGACGGCTCCGATGCCGTATCCGAGCCCGAGGCCGGTGGAACGGGCCTCGGTCGGGAACTGCTCGCCGCCGAAGGCGTTGAGGATTCCGAAGGCGCCGTCGCCGAACGTCATGATGACGAAGATCCCCGCGAAGAAGACGTAACCGGCGGCGCCGACGTCGTCGCCGTCGACCATCTGGGTCGAGAAGGCGGCGACGAGAGCGCCGAGGCCCCCGATGACTCCGCAGCCGAACATGGTCCAGCGCCGCCCGATGCGGTCGGATATCCACGCCGATCCGAGCCGCCCGAGCAGGTCTCCCAGGGAGACGAGCATGAAGAGCGTGGAGACCGAGCCGGCGCTGAACTTGAAGGACTGGCCCAGCAGGGTCTGCCCCCAGGATTGGACTGTGAAGGACCCCAGGATGAAGGCGAAGGAGCCGAGGGCCACGACGAGCAGCTGGCGGGGATACTTCCGGAAGATCACCGAATAGGAGGCTGAGCTGGCCGCGGGCAGGGCCGGAAGTGCGGCGACCTGCTCGACGGGGATCTCCATCGCCCACGCGTAGGCCCGCTTGGCCTCCTCCTCCCGCCCCTTGGACTGGAGGAAGCGAGGGGACTCCGGGATGAACCGGGCCCAGGCCAGGAGGATGATCGGAATGCACCCGACGGCGATGAGGCCGCGCCAGCCCAGCGGGCCTCCGAGGTACTTGGTGACCAGGCCGCCGAGGAAGATGCCCGCGGGGATGAACACGGAGGTCAGCCCCGCCAGCAGGCCGCGCTGCTTGGCGGGAACGAACTCCTGCACGAAGGGCACGGAGGTGATGTTCAGGCCGCCGACGCCGATGCCGACGCCGGTGCGCAGGACGGCCAGGAGGACCCAGCCGTTGACGGGGGTGAATGCCGAGCCCGCGGTGAAGACCACGAGGACGATGATGCAGGCGACGAAGGCGTGCTTGCGTCCGAAGACGTCCGCCAGGCGGCCCCACAGGATGGAGCCTATGACCGTGCCGAGGCCTGCGCCTGCCAGGATGACGCCCGACTGGAAGCCGGTCAGGTCCCATCCGGGGGTCTCGATCAGGAGGTTGACGATGAATCCGATGAGGAACATGTCGAAGAACTCCGACACGTTTCCCACGATTGCCATCCCTATGAGGGATTTCTGATGGCCGGTCAGGCGATGGTTGTCGATTTGTTCCGGGGCCGTGCGCCCCTGCGGTGCTGCGCTCATCTATTCTTTGACCAATCGTGAGTAGAAGTGGGAGGTGTCGAGGCGGCGGGCCTGGCCGGCCGTCGACGGATGGGACCGTCCTCCGCGGCCCGGGCCGGCCCGTCGGTGGACCGGCCCGGGCGGCCGATTCAACGGAGGATGTCCGTGGTCGTGGGGAGGTCGAGCTCGTGCGGAGCCACGTGGGTCAGGTCGCCGTAATGCGTGAGGGCGTAGGAGGATGTCCGCAGGCCGTAGCCGATCCCGGCCTCGACGTCGCCGTCGAGGAAGCCGTGGAGCGTTCCGGCGACGAAGGAGTCGCCGGCGCCGGGCCTGTCGACGACGGGCACCTGCACGACCTCGAACCGGCGGTCCTTCTCGGCGGTGGACAGGTAGACGCCGTTGATCTGGTCGGTGGAGACGACGACCGGAACGTCGAAGGCCTCTCGGAGGGTGCGGCACACCGTCATCCCGTCGCCCGGGATTCCGAAGACCCTCGTCCCGTCGGAGCGCGAACAGAAGACGATGCTCGACTTGCGGGCGATGGGCTCGAGCACCCTGCGCGCCGAGTCGGCGTCCCACAGCAGCGAACGGTAGTTGACGTCGAGAGCGACGTCGATGCCCCGCTCTGCGGCCTGGTCGACGAAGTATCCGACCACCCTGGCCGTGTTCTCCGTGAGGGCCGCGGTGATCCCGGTGACGAAGACGAGCCTGGCGTCCAGCATGGACTCCCAGTCGAAGTCCTCGATTCCGGCGTCGCGGAACGGGGTGTACAGGCGGTCGTAGATGACCTTGGCGGGCATGGGGTACTCGCCGGGCTCCATGAAGTAGAGCGCGACGCGGCCTCTCTCGGTGCGCACGATGTTACCCAGGTGCACTCCCACGGAGCGGAACTCGTCGAGCACGCGCTCGCCGAGCTCGCCCCTGGGCATGACCGACGCCCACGAGGCGCTCCGCCCCAGCTGGGAGAGCAGCCCGGCGACGTTGGCCTCCGAGCAGGCGGCCGTCATGCGCAGTTCGCGGGCCGTGACCAGTCTGTCCCCCTTGTGGCATGTCAGGCGGATCTGTCCCTCTCCGATGGTGGAGATGTCGAATCTAGGCATGGCTGACTCCTCGGGATGCTGCGGCTGTCCCATAGCGGTGCGTGTAGCGGTCGTAGTTCGCCTCGATGTCCGCCGCGGGCAGCTCGGCGACTTCGCCGATCCCCTTGGCTATCGCGACGGTTCGGGCGACGTCTTCGACCATGACGGCCGCCTGGACGGCCTTCTCGATGGTCGGGCCGATGGTGAAGACGCCGTGCTTGGCCAGGAGGATCGCCGGGCTGTGCCCGATGTTCTCGACGATCTGCACGCCGATCTCCTCCGTTCCGATGGCGGCGTAGCCTCCGCACGGCACGGGGCCGCCGAATTCGTCGGCCATGGCGGTCAGGCAGCAGGGGATCGCCCGGCCCGTGGCGGCCCACGCCGTGGCGTAGGTGGAGTGGGTGTGGACGACGCTTCCCACGTCCTCGCGGCGCCGGTAGACGTACAGGTGCGAGGCGGTGTCCGAGGAAGGCCCTCTCTTCCCCTCGACGATCTTCCCGTCGAGGTCGACGACGACCATGTCCTCGGGCGTCATCCGCTCGTAGCGCAGGCCGGAGGGTTTGATGACGACCAGGCCGGTCTGCGGATCCCGCGCGGAGAGGTTCCCGCTGGTCCACGTGACCAGACCGTGGCGGGGAAGTTCGAGGTTGCCTTCGCAGACCTCTTCTTTGAGTGCTTCTAGCATGCGGTTCTCGTTTCCTCGAGTGGTGGTGGAATCGGGTCAGGCGATGTGGAATCCGGCGCCGAGGGCCTTGTCCTCGATGAAGCGGCGGGCGGCCTGGCAGCGTTCGAGCGAGTCGGGGGCGTCGTCGTTCCACATCTCGATCATGAGCCGGCCGGACCAGCGCTGGCGGGCCAGCAGAGCGAAGGAGCCGTCCCAGTCGACGACGCCCTCGCCCATCGGAACCCGACGCGGTTCGCCCCGCCGGACGTCCTTGGCGTGCATGGCGACCATGTGACCCTCGCCGGCGGCCAGCTCGGCGGCCGGATCCAGGCCCTGCTCGGCGATGTTGCCGATGTCGGGGTAGACCTGGAGCCACGGCGAGTCGATCGCGTCGACCACCTCCATAGCCCGGGTGATGGACGTGACGTCCCTGCCGTCGACGTTCTCGATGCCGAGCATGACTCCGTACGTCGCGGCCTGGGCCGCGGCCTCGACCAGCATCTCCCGGTAGTGCCGGGCGGCGTCGGGGTTGGGCTCCTCGTAGTAGCAGTAGTATCCGGCGACTTGGAGCACGGGGATGCCCAGGTCGTGGCACAGGCGGATCCCCCGGGTCATCGCGTCCCGGGCCCGCTCGCGCACGCCCGGGTCCGCGCTGCCGGGGCCGATCTTGCGATGCACGGACAGGCACAGTCCGCCGATGGCCGTCCCGACCGTCTCCACGGCGCGTCTGACGACGCCGCGGCGGGCGCGGTCCCAGTCCAGGCGGGCCTCCCGCCGGGGGCTCTCGTCCACGGACATGTCGACGAAGGAGAACCCGGCCTCGGGGACCTGGGCGAGGAAGGCCTCCCAGTCGGCGCGGGTGGCCAGCTCGTTGCCCCGCAGGGCCTTCTCGTAGATGCCCAGCGTGATCGTCCCCGCGCAGTCCCGCGTATTCCGGCCGTCTCCCGCACGGGCCGCGGCCGGCCGCTCGGCCGAGTCTCGGACGGCCGAGGCGTCTCGCCCGCTCACGGCCAGACCTCCGCGATCGTCTCCTGGAGTTCGGCGGCGGCCGCCGCCGGATCCTCCGCCTCGACGATGGCGCGGCCGGCGATGACGATGCCCACCGGCTTGCCCGCGAACGCCGGGAGGTCCTGCGCCGAGACTCCGCCCGTGACGGTGACCGTGAACCCGATGGCGGCCAGCTCGTCGATCCTCGCCAGGTCCTCGGGCTTCCACGACAGGTCGCCGGCGGCCTCGCGATCGCGCGATCGCTTGACGATGACGTGCTGTACGCCGATCTCGCGCCAACGCCTGGCCCGTTCGGGGTCGTACCATTCGTCGGCCAGCTCGACCTGGACCTCGCCGCCGAACTCCTCGGCGACCTTGCACACCTGCCGGATGGTGGTCAGGGATGCCCCGGCCACGCACGAGACGAGGTCGGCTCCCGCCTCGAACGCCAGACGGGCGATCTTCGACCCGGCCTCGGCGATGCGGACGTCTGCGAGGACGGGCTTGTCGGGGTAGAGTGCACGGACGACCCGAACCGCGCGATAGCCCTCGCACAGGATCAGGATGGTGCCGCATTCGATGACGTCGACGTTCGCCGAGGCCTTCTGGAGGGGGCCGAGCGCGCTGGGAAGGTCGAAGGCGTCCAGCGCGATCTGCAGCCTGGGCCTGTCGGTCAGCCTGGATCTCTCGGTCATCTCAGGCCTTCACGGGGTCCCAGGCGAAGAAGGCCGCCGCGTTGCCCACCAGGAGGTCCTGGACGTAGGCGCGGTCGAAGCCCTCGTCGTCGATGAGGCGCGGGGCGAAGACGGCCGGATCGAAGTCGATGCCGGTCACGGACCCGTAGGCCTTCTGGTAGGAGGATTTGCCGGAGTCGGTGCCCAGAAGGATCTGCTTGCCGTAGCCCTTCTCGCCGAGGACTCGCAGGAGGTTGACGCGTGCGTGGTCGGGCACGTACTTGATGCGGTTGGTGCCGTCGAGTTCGACGTAGCATCCGAGCTTCACGATCTGCTCCTGCACCCAGGGGTCCCAGTTGCGCTGGATGTGGCCGATGGCGACCTTGGCGGGGTCCACGCCCTGATCGACCAGGAAGCGAGCCTGCTCGGGGCCGCACGTCCCGGCGGTCACGTGGGTGTTGACTGGGCAGCCGGTCTCCTTCGCGGCGATGGCCACCGCCTTGCCCGTCTTGACCTCCCACGGGGTGATCCTGCCGTAGGCGGTGGCCCACTTGATGACGCCGGCCCTGACGTCCGTGCGCTCGACGATGGGGCCCATGTAGTCGAAGCGGTCGACGCCTTCGGTGATGTCGGCTATGAGCAGGTCCGCGATCTGGGCGACCGTGTACTGGTTGACCCAGCTCTGCCGCCATTCCAGGTAGACCTTCTGCTGGTGGAAGCCCGTCGTCTGGACGACTTGCAGGCCGGGCACGCGGCCGGCGACTTCACGCAGCTTGAGGACGTCGCGCCCCGAGGAGGCGGGGCACATGTCGACGATGGTTCCGCCGCTCGCCCACTTCTTCGAGGCCTCGACGAAATACGTCGCCTCCTCGACCGCCTTGTCGACGTCGTCGAGGAGATGGTCGGGATCGATGTAGACCTCTCCCGCGCCGACGCGGATGAGGTGGTCGTGGGCGTTGACGACTCCGAGTGTCTCGGGCGCGACGTCCCCGTCGATGGTTCGTACGATCGCCATCGGTTCTTCCTTTCCTTGCTTCTTCGCCTGGTTGTTATGCGCCGCCTGCGTTTGCGGTGCGCGCCGCCTTCCGCGGCGGCCGCCCCAGCGCGCTGCACGCCGGCTCCGCCTCGTCCGTCCGGTGCGGGACCAGAGGCGTCCGGTCCGCCTGGACGGCGGACCAGCGCCGACCGAGCGATGGCGGTGGGCCGGCCGAGCGGCCGGCGCACCGCCGGTGCCGTTCATCCGCCGACGTTGCCGGTTGGCGACACCCCCGATCCTGCTACGACATCCCCCGTCGCCCAAGGCAGGAAATGCACATACGTACTTCAGCACCCCGAAGATATTGACAAATAAGGCCTTTAACCTAAAGTTTTAGAATATGCACCTAAGGAGTCACGCACATGTGTGCATTGTTTTCCATTGAGCGGGATCGGGAGCGCCTTCAGCTGCTTCTGAGGGTCGCAACGCTCTACTGGATCGAGGGCGAGTCCCAGGCGGACATCGCCGTCGAGCTCGGCTACTCTCGGCCGCAGATCTCGCGTCTGCTCGCCGAGGCGCGACGGCGCGGAGTGGTCAGCGTCAACGTCCACCATCCCCTCGAGCGCGCGCTGGAGCTGGAGGCAGCCCTCACCGAGCGCTTCGAGCTGGCGAGCGCGCGCGTCGCCACCCACATCGACGACAACGACGCCGAGTCGACGGCTCCCGTGGCGGCCCTGGCGGCCGAGACCGTCCTGTCGATGATCCGGCCGGATTCCGTCATCGGGGTGACGAACGGCCGGGCCGTGTCCCAGGTGGTCGCCGCCCTGCCGTCGACGCGCTACTCGGAGGTCACCGTGGTCCAGGCGATCGGGACCATCGCCCACGAGAACCACATGGTCGACTCCCCCGAGCTGTGCCAGAGGATGGCGTCCGTCCTCGGTGCGAACTACCGCATCCTGCCCGCACCGCTGTATCTGGACAATTCGCGGACCGCTGCGATTCTGCGGCGGGAAAGCTCGATCGGCCTGACGATCTCGATGGCGTCACACGCCGACATCCTCCTGACCGGCATCGGGGCGACGACGAAGGCCGGCTCGGGAGCCATCTTCGACCTGTGGCTCAGCCCGGAGGAGATCGGCGAACTGCGCAAGATGGGCGCGGTCGGGCACATCGGCGGGCATCACATCGACGTCGACGGCCGGCACATCGACGGCGAGCTGTGCCGTCGCATCCTCGGCGTTCCCTTCAACCGGCTGCGCGAATCGTCCCTCGTCGTGGCGGTGGCGTGGGGAGCGCAGAAGGTTCCGGCCATCACCGGGGCGCTGCGCGGCGGCCTCGTCTCACATCTCGTGACCGACATGCGCACGGCCGGAGGCGTCCTCGCCTTCGACAACCGGCTCGGCGAGGAGGGCAGGTAGAAGGGGCAAACGGGCGGGAAGCCACCCATAGAACCGGGCGCCCATAAGACGACGAAGCGTGGCCCCACGGATGGGGCCACGCCAAGGGGTCGAACTGGCTTCCGGGTCGGCCGAACCGGAGCGCCGGCGGCGGCCGTCGGAGCCTCAGTTGGCGGCGGACAGGCCGCTCGGCTGCGTTCCGGCGTCCTGCCGCCGGTGGTCGACTCCCGCGGTCAGGCCGTCCATGTTCTCGGGTTCGGCGATGGCGACCACGTCGTCGGGAAGCGGCGCGTCGGGGTCCTGCCCGGTGAAGGTGAAGGTCACCGGGATGTTCTCCTCGTCGACGTCGACCACGATCGTCTGCCCCTTGGCGAAGTCGCCGAAGAGCAGCTTCTCGGACAGGACGTCCTCGATGTCGCGCTGGATCGCCCGGCGCAGCGGACGAGCGCCGAGGACCGGGTCGTAGCCGCGGTCGGCGAGCAGCTCCTTGGCCCGCCGCGTGAGCACGAGGCGCATCTCCTGCTTGGCCAGGCGCTTGTCGAGCTTGCCGATCATGAGGTCGACGATCTTCAGGATCTCCTCGCGCTGCAGCTGCGGGAAGACGATCATGTCGTCCACGCGGTTGAGGAACTCGGGGCGGAAGTGCTCTTTGAGGGCCTCGCCCACGCGGCTCTTCATCCGCTCGTAGGTCGAGGACGTGTCGCCGTCGAACTGGAATCCGGTGGTCACGCCCTTGGCGATGTCCTTCGTGCCGAGGTTGGTGGTCATGATGATGATCGTGTTCTTGAAGTCGACCATCCGGCCCTGCGAATCCGTCAGCCGCCCCTCTTCCAGGATCTGGAGCAGGGAGTTGAACAGATCGGGATGGGCCTTCTCGACCTCGTCGAAGAGCACCACGGAGAAGGGCTTGCGGCGGACCTTCTCGGTCAGCTGGCCGCCCTCGTCGTAGCCGACGTATCCGGGAGGCGCGCCGAAGAGGCGCGAGACCGCGTGCTTCTCCGAGTACTCGGACATGTCCAGGGTGATGAGCGCCGACTCGTCGCCGAAGAGGAACTCCGCCAGGGCCTTGGCCAGCTCCGTCTTGCCGACGCCGGTGGGCCCGGCGAAGATGAACGAGCCGCCGGGGCGGTTCGGGTCCTTCAGGCCGGCACGGGTGCGGCGGATCGCCTGGGAGAGGGCGACGACGGCCTCGTCCTGGCCGATGACCCGCTTGTGCAGCTCCTCCTCCATGCGCAGGAGCTTGGCGGACTCCGCCTCGGTCAGCTTGAAGACCGGGATGCCGGTGGCCATGGAGAGCACTTCGGTGATCAGGTCCTCGTCGACGACGGAGACCACGTCCATGTCGCCGTCCTTCCACGCCTGCTCGCGCTCGGCGCGCATGGCGCCCAACCGCTGCTCCTCGTCGCGGAGGGCGGCGGCCTTCTCGAAGTCCTGGCCGTCGATGGAGGCCTCCTTGTCGCGCCGCACCACGGCGATCTTCTCGTCGAGCTCGCGCAGCTCGGGCGGGGCGGTCATCTTGCGGATGGCCAGGCGCGCACCGGCCTCGTCGATCAAGTCGATGGCCTTGTCCGGCAGGAAGCGGTCGTTGATGTAGCGGTCGGCGAGGGTGGCCGCGGCCTCCAGCGCGTCGTCGGTGATCGTCACGCGATGGAAGGACTCATAGCGGTCGCGCAAGCCCTTGAGGATCTCGATGGTCTGGGCGGTGGTCGGCTGGTCCACCTGGATGGGCTGGAACCGGCGTTCCAGGGCGGCGTCCTTCTCGATGTGCTTGCGGTATTCGTCGAGGGTCGTGGCGCCGATGACCTGGAGTTCGCCGCGGGCCATCATGGGCTTGAGCAGCGACGCCGCGTCGAGGGCGCCCTCGGCGGCGCCCGCGCCGACGAGCGAGTGGATCTCGTCGATGAACAGGACGATGTCGCCGCGCGTGTTGATTTCCTTGAGGATCTTCTTCATGCGCTCCTCGAAGTCGCCGCGGTAGCGCGAGCCCGCCACGAGCGAGCCCATGTCGAGGGCGTAGAGCTGCTTGTCCTTAAGGGTCTCGGGCACGTCGCCCGCGGCGATGGCCTGTGCGAGGCCTTCGACGACGGCCGTCTTGCCGACGCCCGGCTCGCCGATCAGCACGGGGTTGTTCTTGGTGCGGCGCGACAGGACCTGCATGACCCGTTCGGTCTCCAGGTGGCGCCCGATGACGGGATCGAGCTTGTGGTCGCGCGCCGACTGCGTCAGATTGCGGCCGAACTGGTCGAGGATGGTCGACCCGGCCTTCTGCCCTTCCCGGGCGCCTCCGCCGACGCCGACGGGCTCCTTGCCCTGGAAGCCCGAGATGAGCTGGTTGACCTGCGAGCGCACGCGCGGCATGTCCGCGCCGAGTTTGGTCAGAACCTGCGCGGCGACGCCGTCGGGCTCACGCGTCAAGCCGAGCAGGAGGTGTTCGGTTCCGATGTAGGAGTGGCCGAGCTGGAGGCCTTCGCGCATAGCGTATTCGATGACCTTCTTGGCGCGCGGCGTGAAGGGGATGTGGCCCGACGGGGGCTCCTGCCCCTCGCCGATGATCTCGATGACCTGAGCACGCACCTCGTCAAGGGTGATGTCCAGAGCCTCCAGCGCCTTGGCGGCAACGCCTTCGCCCTCGCGGATGAGGCCGAGAAGAATGTGTTCTGTGCCGAGGTAGTTGTGCTTGAGATTGCGCGCCTCATCCTGCGCAAGCACGATCACCCGGCGAGCACGGTCGGTGAACCGTTCGAACATTGGTACTCCTTGAGAGATTTGCGGCGCCGCAGATGCGTGACTCCTCAGCGGTGCACTCGCTGTCAACGAGCACCCGGTGCGGGCGATCCCTTCGCGAACCGGTTCCACACCGGAGATCTCCGTACCGGAGACCCGTTCGTGGCCGGACGCCTCTTGACGGAGAGCGGGAGAAAGCGGACCTGCCCCGGCGCCCGGTCGGACTTCCGGCGCCCGGTCGCGTTCACGCTCCCGGCTCCCTCGCGAAAGGGCCGTCCGCGCGGCGGGCCGACGAGTGCCCGCACCGCGGCGGTTTGACCCCACTCTAACGACGATTTCCCCGGCGGGATCCACCTGTTCGCCAGGGGCGTGAGTCAGGCGGTTCCCCACCCCGACCCCTCCCCTCCGGCCCCGACCGTCAGATCCTCCGGCTGGTTCCCCCGCTTGCCGGTTCTTCTGACTCTTGATCTTCTCGTCTCCCGGGTCCTTCGTCTCCATCGTGCCTCTTCGTCGAACCACTTATGCCTGGCCCCCTTGACCTCCTTGGCAAACCCCTATTTACCCGTCTACTCGGTGAAACCCAGGTAGAGGGCAGATTTCACCTGTGAATCGACCGGTGAAATCTCAATTTGGCGAAGTTTCAGCGGAATAGGAACAACAGGAACAGAGGTTTCACCGGAGAGATACCGTCACAACCGATACTCCACCGTTTAAGGTCGGTGAAGCACCGTCGAAGATCAAGGCAGCTACCCCTTCGACTGCGTCCCAGTTCGACTGGGTCCCGGCCATCGGACTGCGCTCCCAACCATCCCCTTCAAATGCCTCAGTCCGCCCCTTCTCGCAGTCTCGGCTTCGCGTCCACAGCCACAACTCGACGGTCTAGGCCTCAGAAGGCGGCGATAAGCCCCCTCCACTCCCCGCAGCTCCACCGTTTTGATCAGTGTGGACATTGGAAGCATAGGGTATCATGCAGACGTGTAGGTTTTAAACACGAAGCAATATTTAGAAAAATAAGATTTAGATATAACGTGAGATTTGAGGACGGCACGTGATTTAAGAGTAACGTGAGGTTGAGGGGTGATTCAATCTCCTCCTCGCTCTCACGCTTCAACGAGGATCGTGAACGGTCCGTCGTTGACGAGTTCGACGTCCATCATCGCCCCGAATCTTCCTGTCTCGACGTGCAGTCCGTAGACATCGCGCAGCTCGCGCGCCACTTCTTCGACGATCGGCTCAGCGACATCGCCTGGGGCGGCGTGCGACCAACCCGGCCGCCTCCCTTTGCGGACGTCGGCGTATAGCGTGAACTGGGAGACGAGGAGCACGGCTGCCCCCGCTTCCTCGGCCGAGCGGCGTTCGTCGTCACCGCCGTCGGACGAACGCAAAATCCGCAGCTGGGCGATTTTGCGAGCGGTCTTCTCGATCTGCGCCCGCCCATCTCCGTGCGTCACTCCGACGAGCACGCACAGTCCGGCGTCGACCGCCCCGACGACGGCGCCGTCCACTCGCACCTCGGCGCGTCGAACCCTCTGAATGACCGTCCGCATGCCGCTCCTCTCCCCTTCCTCGTCCTTTGGCCGACAACACTCTATTCCTCGGCCGACGGCCGCCAACTCCGCAGTCCACATGGTCCGCAGTCCACTCGCCTCCTCTCGGTCCGTGCGCCGCTCATTCAAACGAAACGAGTTTCGGGCGGGCTTGGAGGCAGATCCCTCGCAATTCGCCTGGACATCAAGCGCGAAGTCGGCGACAAGGCGAGCGGCGAAACGCTGAGCCGGCCAGGAAACCCGGCCGACGAGAGCGACAGATCGCTTCCGCGTCTGTGCCAGCCTAGGCTGACAGTCTATGACGTCCTATTGGAATCACAACACGGCTTATCACAGAGAGCTCGTCAACGCGGTTCCCGTCAGGAGGCCCGCACCGGCCGCTGGGGACGCCCTCGATCCGAACGGGGTCAACGATGCCGCCTCACATCGGGGCCCCGTCACCGTCCTCGACATCGGCTGCGGCGACGGGCTGCTCGTCGAGCGCCTGCTGGCCACGGGGGCAACGGTGACCGGAATCGACGCCGATGCCGCGGCGGTCGTCCAGGCCAGCCGTCGCCTCGGACTCCCCTGCCGCCTCGGCGCTCCCGGCCCCGCGTGCAGCACCCCGCCGGGCCCCATGTCCATTTCCGATCCGTTCTCCGGCACTCCCGCGGATCCCGCCGACGCCTCTTCTCCGCTCGATCCCGTCCAGACGGATCGGCGCACCGCCGGCGGACCGAAGGCGACGATCCTCCACGGGGACGCCCTGACCGGACCCGAACTCGACGGTCAGAGCTTCGATCTCATCACCTGCGTGGCCGCCCTGCACCACATGCCGCTGGAGCCGGCCCTTCTCCGCATGCGCGAGCTTCTGGCTCCCGGCGGCCGGCTTCGCATCGTCGGGCTGGCGGCGAACGCGTCGGCGGTGGACTGGATCGTCTCCGCGGCTCTGCTCGTGCCAGTCAGGCTCGCCAGCGCCATACATCGGGAATCCCGCGACATCGGAGTGCCCACGTCGCATCCCCGCGAATCCCTCCGCGAAATCCGCGCCGCCGTGGCGCGCCTTCTGCCCGGCTGCCGGATCCGACGCCGTTTCTACTACCGATACACGATCGCTTGGGACAAACCGAGAGCCTAACCGGAGCCGCAAAACCGACCGGATCCATAGCCCCCCGGATCGCAGGGAACCCGTCCGAAGCCCGATCGCTCGGTTCGGAATCCAATCGCCCCGGCCGGAGCCCGATCCCCGGCCGGAGTCGTGACGGCTTCAGATACCCGATGCTGGCTACGCGTGGACAATACGCAATAGGCCGCTAAGCGGACATCCGTGACAGTCCGCTACAGGCCATTAGCGGACTACTAGGCGAACGGCCCTGCAGGCTACCAGCCGCCGCGACCGGAGCCGCCGCCTCGACGCCTTCGACGCCATGTGCCCCTCGAGCCCATCCGCTGCTGTTCGGGGCCGAGGTAGAACACCGAGGCGATCACGGCCGCCAGCCGCAACCATGAGGAAAAGGGCAGGACGACGGGCATGATGTACGGCCACACCATGACGAGCGCTCCCGCGCCCAAGGCGCCCATCCAGAAGCCCTTAGGCCTGCGAGCCAATCCGAAATCGCCCGACGGGCGCAGGAGGCAGGCGATCAACGCGAACAGGACGAGACCCGAGAGCGCGATCCACACCCCGAACGACAGGTAGGAGCTGAAAGCATACGTGTCCGACGCTGCGTCGATCGTCTTCATCTTCTCATTTCCCTCCGTCATAGTCCGGCGACGCCTCAGTTCCGCCATGGCGCGGCGATGCCTCGGCTCCGTCGTAAGAAGTCTCGCCGTCCAGCGAACCGACTCGCCGAGCGGCGTTGGGACGGTCAGCTCCGCCGGCAGCGCCGGAAACGCCACCTGCACGCGATCCACCACCTGCACGCGATCCACCACCCGCACGCGATCCACCACCCGGCAGCCGGCGCGAGCCGCGGAACTCCGCGCCAGGCCGTTCGGCGGGGGACGCGCTCGACTTCCCACCGGGATCGACGATCGCTTCCTGCCCGGCGGTGAAGCCTCCGACGTCGACGACGGCGTCTACGGCGACGGCCCGCCTGACCAGGGCGAGGGCGATCGGCCCGTCCTCGGGGTGCCGCACGGAGGCCAGGACCGTTCCCGCGACCCGTCCGCCGACCTCGACCGCGGTGCCCGGCGCCGGCAGTGCGTCGAGCGAGCCCTCCAGGTACAGTTCGACCAAGCGCCTCGGCGGACGTCCGAGGTTGACGAGTTTGGCAACCGTCTCCTGCCCTCGATAGCAGCCTTTGTCCAGGTGCACGGCCGTGCGCAGCCAGTCGAATTCGTGCGGCAGGGACTTCGCCTCGATGTCCTTGGCCTGCGGGCGCCAAGCCGCAAGCCGCGCAGCCTCCCATGCGAGCGCGCCGGCGGGCGTGTAGCCGGCGTCGGCGAGCTGCGCGACCGCCTCGTTCAGGTCCCTCCGCTCGACGAGGACGACGAACCTTCCCCACCCCTCAGCCGGGTGGGCCGATCCGGGCGGCGTGTAAGTCGCACCGCCCGCGGCCGGACCCGGCCATGGATCGGTCCATATGAGGGGGACGGTTTCGGCGTAGGCGATCTCCCGCCACGCATCGCTCGGCTGCGCGCCACGATCGATCGCACTCCGGACAAGCCCATCGGCCGCATGTCGGCCGAGACCTCCGATCGCGGCGAGGTCCTCGCGGATCGCGACTTCGACGCGCATCGTGAAGCGCATCGAATCGAGGAAGTCGACCCACCCGGCTCCGTGGCCGGGATCGGTGACAAGCCAGGTCGCCTCGCCGTCCTCGACCGCGAAGGCGGCGTTCTCGACGTGCCCGGACGGGCCGAGGAGCAGGGTCTCCGTCGAATCGCCGGCTCGGAGCCCGATCATGCGCTGGCTCGTCAGGGAGTTGAGCCATCCCAGCCGGTCCGGCCCCGAGACGCGCACGACGTCCCAGTCGGAGAGGTCCACGAAAGCCCGGCCGCCGTCGAGCGCCCGGTACTCGGCGGACGGGTCGCCGTAGTGCAGGGCCGGCCCGCAGGCGTCCGTCGGCCCGGAAGCGAGCATCGTCTTGGCGTCGGGGACGCCCGCCGGCACCGCACCGTCCAGATCCAGCGTCATTCGCGTCCCACACGGGTCAGGCGCCCGGCCATGTAGCTGCGGAGCTCGTGCCCGAACGCCGCTATGTCGTAGGCGACGAACAGATCCGAGGCGACCAGCCCGGCCATGATCCGGGCGCCTTCGAAGGCTGCCGCCGTCGGCGTGGAGGCGATGGCGTCGGCCGTCATCTGCACTTGCGGACCCTTGATGACCCCGCCCCACGTCATGCAGTGCCCGGACGGGTTGGCGGTGACGGCTTCGAGGATCGTCGCGCCCTCGCGCCGGTCCACGCCGGGAGCCGCGCGGACGTATCCCGTCAGGCTCGACCACAGCCGGTCCTTGGTCAAGCGGGAGTACGCGACGTCCCCGCGCTCCTCTCTGTCGACGGCGCCCGGCCCCTCCGAGGCGAGCCACGTACGGGAGGAGAGGGCGAGATAGGGGCCGCCGTCGTCATTGCCGACGGTCACCTCGTGGAGGTAGGCAGCGGCTTCGACGTCCTCGTACTCGAGGATCCCCGCACCCCGCCACGACCCGACGAGCCAGGCCATCGGATACGCCTCGGGCGCAAGGCCCTCGGGAATCTCAAAAACCATGGCCTCAGGCTACGACAGGAACAGCGCCGCGGCATAGGAGATCACGCCGAGGGCACAATGCGGGACGACGGCGAGGCTGATCGCGACCCTGCACCCCTTCAGGCTCCTGGCCGCCAGATCGGTCAGACCGGCCACGACGCCGTATATGAGCGCGACGCCGAAGACCCAGACGAACGCCTTGAGCAGATAGGGCGGGCCGATGACGAATACCAGCACGAGTCCGCCGATGTAGGCGTAGAAGGTCAGCCAGGCGATGAGCCATCCGCTGCGGCGCACGCGTTCGAAGCGCGCCCCCGTGGCGTACCTGCCCAGGGAACCGGACAGAATGCAGACCGCGACGACCGGTGCCAGCCCTCCGTGGAGTCTGTCGACGAGGACCACCCAGAAGGCGCCCGACAGGGCTATCAGGCACCCCACATACGTTCCAGCGATCTGCTCCAGGCGATTCCCGCTCCGGTCCTTGCGCACCATCTCCCCGATGAACACCGCGAAGACCGCGAAGGCGGCGACGTAGACGAGCTGCAGCCCGCCCAGCCAGGTCGCTCCGACCGCGAGCGCGGAGACGACGCCCATGATGACGCCGGCGACCCGCGGATGGGGCAGGCGCATCGCGCGCACCCACCCGGGGACGAACGCGACGAGCAGTCCGACGACGAAGAGGACCGTCACCAGCCAGGGAAGGAGTGACTCGTCGCCGCGGTCCGGGCACACGTCCCGAAGGGCCCTGCACGGCCGGCCCGAGGGAACGCCCGCGCATGGGTTCGGGCATCTGTCGCGTCTGTGGGCGTCGCCGGCGTACTCCAGCCATCCGGCCACGGCCAGAAGCACCGCGCCGACCGACGCGGACAGGAGGCCGCACCAGTCGTCGACCCGCGAGGAACGACCCCGGTTCGCCGACCCGGAGGCGCGGGCACCCCGCCGGGCGTCCGCGGGGCCAACGACCCGGCCGGCTGACGGCACGTCACCGCCCCTTCCGTCCGCCGGAGCGTCCGCGGAAGGCGGACCCGCCCGCTCGGCGCCGCCATGCAAGGGCTCGGCACCGGGAGCGTCCGCGCCCGACGGGCCCGTCCCTCTGTCCGGGCTCGCGCCCGCGGGCATCGCGGCTGCGTCGTCTACAACGTTCCCGCGGGATTCGGGGGCACCGGTGGACTTGGGTGAGTCGCTCATGCGGTCATTCTCGCATGTCCGCATTCCACTCCTCACCTCGTCCCGCCCTCCGGTCCGCGCGCCGACGCCGGCCCGGCGGATCACATCCCCGGCGTGCACTCCGACGTCCGAGCGCGACGCCTGTCGCCTTCGCGCGGCCACCGCTTAAAATGGTCGCTGAAAGGAGAGATGAAGGGGAGAGGGCCGTGGACGCTGTGCTTCTGACCGCCGAAGGCGGCGGTCCGGGATCCGTGCTGCCCGGGCTCTCGCTTCTGACCCTCGACGTCCACGTCGCTCCCCTGACCACGTCGGCGCTCGCCGCGAGCCTCGACGCTCCGGTCATCATCCTCGACGGGCGTCGGGACCTCGTCTCCGCGCGGACGCTTTGCCGCGCCGCAACCGATCCCATGGACGCGCCGCCCATTCTGCTCGTGTTGGAGGAAGGCGGCTTCGCCGTCGTCGCGGCCTCGTGGGGCGCCGCCGACACCGTCCTCTCCAGCGCTCCGCCGGCCGAGATCCAGGCGCGGTTGAGGATTCTGCGCGAGCATGCCACAGCCAGCGTCGTCGTGGAGGATCCTCCTGCGATCGTCGAGGCGGGAGAGCTCACCGTCGATCCGATCTCCTTCAAGGCGGAGATCGGAGGGAGGCGTCTCGACCTGACGTACAAGGAATTCGAGCTCCTCCGCTACCTCGCGAACCACCCCGGTCAGGTGCTCTCCCGGGAGACGCTTCTCGAAGACGTCTGGGGGTACGCCTACTACGGCGGCTCGCGGACGGTCGACGTCCACGTGCGTCGCCTGCGGGCCAAACTGGGCCCCGATTACGACGCGGTCATCTCCACCGTCCGCAACGTCGGCTATCGCTTCGACCCGGAGGCCTGAACGCCTCGCGCCCCCGCACAACCGGGCGACGGACCGTCCCTCCAGGCCAGTCGACCCCGGCCTTCGCGACCGGGCAGCGGGGTACGACCGGGCGACGGACCGAATCGGACGACGGGCGGAGAGGACACTCGAGAATCCGAGCCCGCAGTGGCATGACACGGCTGGCGTCCATGCCGTATGCTTGAGGCACGACATCGGATCGCGAAAGCCCCGGGCTCCAACTATTGCCGCTGCGAGCGGCCTTCGCGCCGACTGGCGCTCTCAGGTCCGGTGTCCCTTTCAATGGGGAGGTCACACGCGATGTGGCCTCCTCGTATTTTCCCTTCACGCCATGTCTCCCTCGCGTTCGCGCCGGCATGTATCCCGGCGCAGTCGGACGCACACGCGCGCCTCCGACGCCCATCGGCGGTCGCGCCCGGTCGGAACGCGAGCGCGATCCGGGTCGCCGAACCCACACGGGCGGCCTTCCCGAACAGGCGCCCGCTCGCCCCGCACTCCATGGCCGCAAGCCTGCGACCGCCCGATTTTTCCGCGGATTCACGCCGATGAGGTCGAAGCGCGCCGACGCGTCGGAGAAGATGGCGGGCACTTTCCCTGAAAATGCCCTATTCTGGCGGGTGGACAGCCTTCGCCGTGGAGGCAACCGTTCAGATCAGGAGATCTCGTGTCACCTAAGTTCTCGAAGTCCGATTCGCTGTTCGATTTGCTTACAGCACAATCCCAATTCCTTCTTCAGTCAACGAAGATCCTTGCCGAAATCGTCGGCGCCGACCACAAGAGCAGGATCGATCTGAATGAGGAGCTGCACAAAGTCGAGCAGAATGCGGACGACGCCTGTCACGTCGTACTCAACAAGATCAACCAGTCCTTCGTCCTCCCCTTCGATCGCGAGGATCTCTACGCCCTCGCCTCGGTTCTCGATGACTGCGTCGATCTCATCGACGAGGCCGGCGACAACATCATCCTCTACCGCCCGCAGTCCCTTCCGGCCGGGGTGGCGACCCAGGTCGAGATTCTGCAGTCCTGCGCCAAGCTGACCAACGAAACGATGGGGCGCCTCGCCCGCATCAACGACAACGAGTCCGTCCGCGAGTCGTGGATCCAGGTCAACGAGCTGGAGAACCAAGGCGACAAACTCTACCGGTCGATGATAGCCGAGCTGTTCGCCGGTGGAACGGACGCCCTCGAAGTCCTCAAGATCAAGTCCGTTCTCGAGACCCTCGAGAGCGCGATCGACGCATTCGAGCATCTCTTCGGGACCGTCGAGGCGATCGCCATCAAGGAGTCATGACAGTGGACACGACCTTCTTCCTGGTCGCCACAATCGTCGTCGTCGCCCTCATCTTCGACTTCACGAATGGCTTTCACGACGCTGCGAACGCCATAGCGACATCGGTCGCGACACGAGCGCTGTCACCGAGGATCGCCCTCGTCATCGCCGCGATCATGAACTTCCTCGGCGCGCTGCTGGGAACCGAGGTGGCCAAGACCATCGGCGGTGGAATCGTCGACATATCACCGGATTCGGGCACGCGCGGCCTGGTCATCGTCTTCGGGTCCCTTCTGGGCGCGATCGCGTGGAATCTCATCACGTGGTGGTTCGGACTTCCCTCGTCTTCGTCCCACGCACTGATCGGCGCCCTGGCGGGGTCCGGCATCGCCGCCTCCTTCACCGTCCACTGGCCGGTCATCCTCGACAAGGTCGTCCTTCCGATGATCTTCTCGCCGCTCATCGGCTTCGTGCTCGCCTACGTCCTCATGCGGATCCTCCTCAAGGTCCTCGCGCGGGCGGCCTATAGGAAGACGATGCGTAGGTTCCGGCGGGCCCAGATGTTCTCGGCATCGGCCATCGCCCTCGGTCACGGCCTCCAGGACGCCCAGAAGACCATGGGCGTGATGGTCCTGGCCCTGACTGCGGGCGGATACCATACGGCGGCGGACGCCCACATCCCCCTCTGGGTTCAGGTGAGCGCCGCGGCGGCCATCTCGGCGGGCACGTACACGGGCGGATGGCGGATCATGAAGACGCTGGGGCAGAAGATCATCGACCTCGACCCGGCTCGCGGATTCGTCGCCGAGTCCGTGGGCGCAGGGGTTCTCTACACGACGGCGTTCTGGCTGCACGCGCCGATCTCGACCACCCACACGATCACCTGCGCGATCATGGGCGTGGGCGCGACGAAGCGGCGTTCGGCCGTCCGTTGGGGGATCGCGGGAAACATCGTGACGGCCTGGGTCTCCACCCTTCCGGCGGCGGCGGTCATCGCCGGCCTGGCGACGTGGATCCTCCAAGCCGTATTCCTGTGACCGGCCGCCCGGCTATTCGAGGCGTCCCTGCTCGACCAGCGTCGCTGCGACGAAGAACTCCCTGGCGGTGGCCAGGAGAGCCGAATCACGGCGTGTGACTTCGGTGGCCAGCGGATGGGTATCGGCCTCGATCCACACGGCTTCGATCTCGCCCAGATGCCGAGCGAAAGTCGCGGATGACTCCAGAAGAGCGGCGAAGTCGCCCTCGTACGCTCCGGCGAGGACCAGATCCCATTCCTGCCGGATCGCACCGGGTTTGGGGATCGAGTTCGCCTCGCCTGCATCTCCCCGCCCCCGCAGGGCCGTGACGACGGCTTCGAACCGGCGTGCGACGTCGTCCGACTCCCTCCGGATCCATTCGCGCAGGAGGTAGCCCCTCCACAGGATTCCCGGCAGGCTGTCCTCCGGCGAGCGCACCCACGATTCGGCGACCACATCGACCCCCTCCGAATCGACGAGCGCCTGAACGCGCGCCACCGCGTCGCGGTCGGTCTCTCGAAAATGCCTTCCCATGGGAAGGAGCGCCTGAGCCGACGTATGGGCGAGCTCAGAATTGTAGGCGACGTCCGCCTCCCCCTCGATGGCCTCTATCTGGGCGTCGTCCAATTGCGCCGGACGGCGAGGCTTTCTGTTCATGGCAACCTCCTTTGGCTCCCCTCCATTGTCGCTCACATGGCCCGCCAAAGGAATCGGATTGCGTCGACCAACGGTGGGAGAAGGCACAGGCGACGCGGAAGGCGCGGATCGTCTGTCTGGTGCCGACACATGACCGCACCGCAGCAGGCCTGACGCGAAGCCGGCACACGCCATGCTGAAACCGCGCTCCGGCCCACCGCAACTGCAATCCGCGCGAGGCCGGCATCGCCCGCAGCACCGAATGGGTTGCGAACGCCACTGCGAGATCGCAGTCCCCGCTTCGACGCAGACGCTCACAGGCTGTACACTCATTATGGGCCTGTAGCTCAATGGTAGAGCCGCGGACTTTTAATCCGTAGGTTGTGGGTTCGAGTCCCACCGGGCCTACCGCGGAGGGGGCGGAACCGACTGTCATCGGTTCCGCCCCCTCGCGTATTCGAATGCTCGGATGCAGCGGCCGCGTGTTCGCCCGCCGCGGAGAACGGCGTGACACCACTGCTCGGCCAGCCGGATGCCCGCCGGCCGGCGCGGCAGAAGGGCTCTTAGGCGCGCGAGGCCGAGCGAAGCATCCAGGCCTGCTTCTCCAGCCCCCTGGCGATGCCGATGAGAAGGTCGTTGGTCAGGTGATCGACTTCGTCGACTGCATCGAGGGTCGCCTTGATCCGGTCGGAAGCTCCCATGAGGAGTTCCTCGAACTGCGGGTAGACATCGTCGACCTTGAGCACCCCGGCCTCGATCTGCTTGAGACCGGTCTGGGCGGCGACGGTGGCAGCGCGCCCGTCAGGGGTGCCGCCGAGGGCGGCGAGGCGCTCGGCGACGTCGTCCGCGCCGACGCGGACCTCCTCGACGATCTCGTCGAGCTGGAGGTGGAGCGCGCGGAAGCGGGATCCCTGGATATTCCAGTGCGCCTGCTTGCCGAGCAGGGACAGGTCGGTCAGATCGACGAGGGCCTGCTGGAGCGCCTTGTCGACGACGGGCGAGAGTTGGTCAGTCATTGTTACTCCTCGGATGTCAGATTCGTTTTCTGGAACTATTCCAGTCTAGATGCCCTCGCCCGCCGGAGGCATGTCTTCCCGGCGGATGAGACCATGAACACCGTCATATCTTGCCATCGTTCGCCCGGGCAGCGGCGAGCGCCACACGTGACGCCTCCCGCCTCCGGTCACCGCACTGCCGGTGAGCAGGCTGGGACTCACGCCCGAGCAAGTCAAGCTCGCCGCGCATCCTCACGGGCGAGCTAAGGCGTCTCCGTGGCCCGCGCCACGGGTGCGGGGTCGGGGCGACATGAGAATGAAGATCCGGCCTACCGGGGCGCTGCAAACGTGCGGGCTGGAACCGCGCTCGCCCGCCGGGCTCCGCCTCCGGCGCAGGTCCGATTCGCGCCCTCATGCCGAGTGCCGCTGGCGCGCTCAGCGCCGACGCGTCAGTGGACCTTCACATTCGCGAGTTGCCGTACCTGCCGGCCGGCGATGGGCTGGCTCGTCGTCACGAGGACGGTGGCTTGGCGAGCGATCGTCGTGCACATATCCGGCGCATCGGGGAGGGTTCCGGATATCGTGGCGACGTCGATCGTGGTCGAGGTCTCTTCGACGACGACTCTAGAGCCGTAGCACCTCTTATCCCCGGACGCGAAGGAGAAGCGCAGCTGGTTGTCCGACACCTGCTTGTAGCCGCTCCACCGAACCACGCTCTCGTGGGTGAGATCGTCACGCGAAGGATCGTCGGACCCCGACGTCCCCGTGCTCTTGCCGCCCCCACCGGTACTCCCCGTGCTTCTACCGGTGGCACTGGTGCCACCGGTAGAAGACGGATGTGAGGTAGAGTCACCGCGAGGCGAAGCCGAGCAGGCCCCTGTGAAGACGACGGCCGTCAGGGCCGCAGCCAATGCGTAACCTCTACTTCGCATAGTCATCGTCAGTCGTTATTGGCCTTCTCGTAGAGACTTCCCATTCGATTGTCGAAGTACGACCCGCCGATGTAGACCGGGGCCCCCTTAGCGGGCTTGAAGGAGGTCACGCTTCGCACGTACCCCAGACCGCTGGCGCTGTCGTGATCCTGCAGCCACGGGCCTCCGGACGCCCCTCCACCGAAGTTGCACCCTTCGATGTTGTGGAAATACCAGCGGGTGAAGAGCCCGATGGTCCTCGTCCCGGTTCGCCCGGTGCAGACCTGCATGCTCTCGCCGTTGTCGATATTGCCCGGGTATCCGTACACGGTCGCGTCGAACCCGTAGGACCCGCCGGTGACGATGCCGTGCCCCCCAACGGTGTCGGTCAACTTCTGACCTTTCTCATTGTTGAACGTGTTCACGAAGGCGACATCCGAATTAAAACCTTTTCCACTAGGTCCATTCTGGATCCAATCGTTATAGGTACGCATAATACGCGCCTGGAACGTCCCATAAGGCCGGCTTCCATGGTTGTAATCGGGAATGAAGACCCAGTTGGAATGCCAACCCTTGTTCGGCCCTTCGTACACGCAATGACCGGCTGTGATGACGGTATTGTGGCTCTTGCTGCCGACAACCGAACCAGAGCACATATAGTCATTTCCATCGGACTTCCTGAAGAAGACCTTCCCGTTGGTGCGAGTGGCACCCGTCGCGGGTTTGGAAGAGGCCGCAGGCGCAACGTTCCCCTGAACGGAGGAGCCGCCTTGCTGCACTGTTCCGCCGTTCTTCACCGTTCCTTGAGGCGCATTCGCCGGCGCTATGGGCTTGCTGAGAACCCGTGCCGGCTTGATCGACTTGAGGCTGTCGCTCTGGGACTTGCGCCTCGGATCGATGAGCTTGCTCGTCTGGGACTTGCGCCTCGGATCGATCAGTTTGCTCGTTTGAGACTTGCCCTTGCTCGCAGAGGCGTTGCCGGACTGGTCGGAGACGCCGCTGGACTGGGACGTGCCGTTGCTCTGGGTACCGCTGGTCGGAGACGTCGACGATTTGTCGGAGGCCTCGGAGGGAGTCGGCATCGGCGCGGGCTTGGCGTTCGCCAACCGCTGGGGAGTCCAGTAGTCGTACACCTCCTTGTAGCCGCGGGAGTTCGCGTCGTTGACGGGAGCGTCCGCCGAAGAAACCGTCAGCTTCTGCGGATGCGGGATCCGCGAGCCGTCCTGTGCGACCACAGGCGCCCTCGTAGCGCTGCTGGAAGGCGACAACGTCGGCTGGCGTCCCGGCCCTGTGTCCTCGGCGGCGCTCGCCTCCAAGGAAAGCACGGAAAGCGACAGAGCCAACGTCGATCCGAGGATCACTCGGGGAATGACTGTCCTTTTTTTCATCACAACCTACAATCCGGCCCTATGGAAGCCCCCGCCGTCCTTCGGGCGACGCACCCGACTGCTTCGCAGTTCAGATGCTGTTATCTCTTACTTTGGGCACGGCCGATTCGCCCGAAGGGCCAAACCTGGCGCGCGGAAACTTCCAGGTTTCACAGACCCGTCGCGAACAACGGCCGCACCCACGACGGTATTCACTTCGCGCACCCGCTGTCAACGGATATCGGAGACCTCCCCTACTCACGGCGACTTCCCGCCCGTGGCGCACCGCCCGGCCTCAGGCCGAGCCAGCTGAAGGCTGAGCCCGCGCCGACGCTGCTACTCGCGCCGCTGTGGGCGTCCGGCTTAAGCCGGACGCCCACAGCGGCGACCGCATCCCGATCGCGGATTGCGGGCTAGATCTCGGCCCCGACGAACCAGGCCGCCTGGTACGGCGCGAAGTCGATCCGCGGCAAGCGCAGATCCCAATCGTATCCGCCGAGCAGCTCGTGGGCGTCGAATCCCACTCGTTTGGCGAGGACGTCGTGACGCAACGACACGGTCTCGCCGGTGAAGTTGTACACCTGGACCATCTTCCCCAGAGGATGGTTGCGTTCCAGGATGAGCAGACGGTGCTCCGGGCTCTCGATCGGAACGGAGGGGGTCGCCGCATGGATCTGAGTCGTGGCGGTGCGAACGGCAAGGATGTGCCGGATCGCCGCGTTGACCCTGCCGGCGGGACTGGCCGTGTCGGTCTCGACCGCCTTGGCCAGATCCCAGTCCATGAACGGACGGTGCGCCCAGCGGTTGTCCTCGGCATGCGACGGGTCGTCGACGTAGTGCATGTCGTTGAACATCCCGAGTTCGTCGCCCATGTACAGCAGGGGGACCCCGCCGTAGCCGCTGATCACGGCGTACATGAGCGCGATCCGGGCGACCGCCAGCTCGACGGCCTCCTCGTCGCCTTCCTCGACGGCCTTCTCCAGACCCGCCAGGCTCGCGCAGCTCCCCGAGATGCGGCGGTCCCCGGTGACGGGGTTCTCTTGGAAGACCAGCCCCCGGGCGAACGAGCCCGGGAAGGCTCCCGAGTAGAAGTCGGAGAGGTACTTGCGGTGCTCGAACCCCGTCACGCCGACCATCTCGGCGTCGTGGTCCGAGATCGCCCAGCCGATGTCGTCATGGCAGCGGACGTACGTCGCCCATGTCGCGCTCGTCGGCTTGAGGGGCATCTCGGCCAAGGCCACCTGCGCCATCTCCGCTCCGCCCGTGGCCAAGGAGTTCCACAGCTGAACCATGAGCTCGTTGTGATAGGCCATGTCGGAGACGAGACCGTAGTGGTGCCCCACACCCAGGTAGGGCATGAGATCCTCGGGGGCGACGATCGCCTCCGCCTTGAACGCCACCGCGGGAGCGGCGATGCGAAGGCACCCGCGCAGGACCTGCGTGAGGTCGTGGACCTCCGGCTGGTTCTGGCAGTTGGTCCCCATGCGCTTCCAGATGAAGGCGATGGCGTCCAAACGGAAGACGTCCACGCCCTTGTTCGCCAGCCAGCAGATGAGCTCGACGAATTCGTAGAGCACATCGGGATTCGCCCAGTTGAGGTCCCACTGGTACTCGTTGAACGTCGTCCACACCCACTGGCCGGCCTCGTCGTTCCAGGTGAAGTTGCCGGGGGCGAAGTCCGGGAAGATCTCCGGCAGAGACCTCTCGTACTGATCCGGCATCTCGCGGTCGGGGAACATGATGAAATAGTCGCGATACCGCGGCTCGCCCCTGCGGGCGGCCTCGGCCCACTCGTGTTCCTTGGCCACGTGGTTGAGGACGAGGTCCATCACCAGGCTGATGCCGTTCTCCCGCAGGCTCTTCGTCAGCCGTTCGAGGTCGTCCATCGTGCCGAGGTCGGAGCGCACCTTGCGGTAGTCGGCCACCGCGTAGCCGCCGTCGTTGGCCCCATCCCTCGGCTGGAGGAAGGGCATGATATGGAGGTACTTCACGCCCAGTCCCGTGAGATAGTCGATGTGCTCGCCCACACCCGCCAGGTCACCGGCGAAACGGTCGGCGTATGCGACGTACCCGATCATCTCGGGCTGCTGGAGCCAGTCGGGACGCAGAATGCGCTCCTGGTCCAGGTCCTTGAGCTCCTCGGGCCGCTCGGACATTGCGGTCGTGACGATCTCGGCGAGCCTGGACTCGACTTCGTCGACCCGTCCCGGGTAGAGGATCTCCAGGCTGGACCGGATCTGAGGGATGTACCGCGCCCAGCGCAAGTCGAAGTCGCGCTGGGTCGCTGCGTCAAGCCCCATGTCAGGTCTCCTGGGTCTCTACGACGACGTCCTCGCCGACGTTGGGCTCGTCGGAGCCCGGCAGGGGCCGCACGATGAGCACGTCGCGGTGGGCTTTGCGCACGACTTCGGATGCCACGTTCCCGAGGAGGCGCCCGACGATCGACGTGTCGCGGATGGCGCCGAGGACGAGGGCGTCGACCTCGTATTGCTTGGCGGCCTCGAGGAGGGCCACCGCCGGCTCGGCGTCGACGAGGAGCGCCGCGGCCACGCGCGCACCGTGCTGTTCGACGATAGCGACGGCCTCTTCCAAGGCCTTCGTCGCAGTCGCGGCGCCCGGCACCTGGCCGAGGGTGGCCACCTGGGCGGCGCTCGCCTCCTGGCTGGCGCTCTCGCGCGGGCTCAGCGTGGTGTAGGCGCAGACGATGACGACGTCCGCCCCGTTGGCGGCGGCGAGGCCGGCCGCCCTAACTATCGTCGGCTCCGCGAGGAGACTGCCGTCGGTGCCGACGAGAATCCGGTTGTAAGCCGGTACTTCAGTGATGCTCATTTATTCCCCTACTTCTCCTTCTCCGAAAAGACCTTGGGAGGTGCGGTGACGTCGTCCATATCGCGGACGATGGGCGGCTCCTTTATCCAGAGCGTCGCCGCAGCGGCCAGCCCCATGCAGACCCCGGCGAACGTTATGGCGTGCGTCGGGTTTCCGCCGAGCAGATGCTTGAAGACCCAGCCGAACGACACGGTCTCCAGAAGCTGCGGTATGACGATCATCATGTTGACGATTCCCATATAGACGCCGTAGCGACTGGATGGGACCATGCGCACAGCCATGATATACGGGACGCCCATCATGGACGCCCAACCGATGCCGAATCCGACCATCGGAATGAAGACGAGGTACTTGTCGGTGATGTGCGGGAAGATCAGCAGACCGACCATCGAGAAGAGCAGACAGACGATGTGGACCCACTTCGCTCCGCGCTTCTTCGCCACGGAGACGAGGGAGAAGGCGACGCAGAACGTCACGACGTTGTAAAAGCCGTTGACCAGGCCCGTCCACGCCGTGGCGTCCTCGTAAAGCGCGGACTTCGTATCCTCCGTGCCGTAGATCGATTTGGCGATCGACAGCGAGACGTACTGCCAGTAGACGAAGAGCGCGTACCACTGGAACAGGTAGACGAGGGAGAGCTTGCGCAGCTCCTTGGGCATCTCGACGATGGCGACCCAGATGTCCTTGAGGGCCCCGAAGCGCTCGCGTTCCTTCTCCGCACGCATCTTCTTGAGCTCTTCCGGCGTCGGCGGGATCTCATTCGTGGAGAGGACCGAGACCAGGACCGACCCGATCGAAAACACCGCGCCGACCCAGAAGGCCGCGAAGACCCAGTAAGGCAGGCCGCCCGCGCGCGACTCTCCAAGGAGCCACTTGAAGAGGAACATAGAGATGTTGGCGAGGGTGATGCCGAAGCCGGTGAAGAAGGACTGGGCGAGGAAACCCTTGGCGGTCTGGCTCGGGGGCAGTTTGTCCGCGATGAAGGCGCGGTAGGGTTCCATGGCCGTGTTGTTGGAGGCGTCGAGCAGCCAGAGGAGGAGCACGGCCATCCACAGCGCGGAGACCATCGGGAAGAGGAAGAGACAGACGGAGCACCCCACTGCGCCGACGAGGAAGTAGGGCTTTCGCCGCCCCCACTTCTCGCTCCATGTGCGATCGGAGAGGGCGCCGATGACCGGCTGAATCAGCAGGCCGGTGATGGGGCCGGCCATGTTGAGCAACGGCAGTTCGTCTGGAGTGGCTCCCAGCAGATTGTAGATCGGGTTGATGGCCGTCTGCTGCATGCCGAAGGAATACTGAATGCCGAAGAAACCGAAGTTCATCAAGAGAATCTGCTTCATCGACATCATCGGCTTATGCCGAATGAGGGTTGTCGTCTTTTCGCTCATGGGACCTCGTTCTATGAGGAGACGCTCTGAGTGGCGTCGAGATATTCCTGCAAATGATTGAGAATGGACTCCCAGCCGTCGGAATAGTCCTGAGCGGCTTCGGAAGTGTAGGGGCCCTGCACGATGCGTAGAAGCGTCTTGCCATGGCCGAGGCGAGTGAATTCGACGCGAAGCTCAACGGGTTTGGCGGGATCGATTCCGGGGATTCCGCTGATGCGCTGCTTCGTCACCAGGACGTCCGGGTAGAAGACCTCCGTGTAGAGGCCGTCAACCACCCATATCCGGGATGGGTCGTCGTCGCGGGTCTTGGTGTGCCGGAGTCGTCCGCCCAGCTTCGGGTCCAGTTCCACGGACTCCGGCACCACGTGCCAGCCGTCCGGAGCGAACCACTGGGCGAGTGCCTTCGGCTCGGTGAAAGCCCGGAACAGAACGCTTCGCGGCACATCGAATTGCCGCTCGACCTCGAGGATCGTATCGGGTTCCATATCGATTTCTCCGTTGCAATCGGGGATGGGCAATCGTCGGTTGCCCGGGGTGAGAGGCCGCAGAGACCATGTGATGCCAGCTGCTTCGGTACACGCCAGTCGCCGCCTGGTGATGTAGATCCTACGCCCTCGTGGGACCGATCCTAAGCCCATTCCGTGAGAAAGTGTAACCGTGCCCACTACGTGAGATGCGGTGTAAACACGGTCTCCGCCGACCTAGGGGCGGGGCTTTGCCGGTCTAGGGGCAGGGCTTTACTCGAACTCCACGTCTGCCACGAGGCCCGCGTGGTCGGAGACGGGAAGGTGGACGACGCTCGCCTCTCCTCCGGGGACCATTCCCCACCCGAGGACGTGATCGATCTGGGCGTCCGGGGCGTCTTCCGGATAGGTCAGGCCCTCAGCCAGAACGCCGAGTCCGCTCCCCCTGCGCACCTTCTCCACGTCCATGTTGAGATCCCCGAGCACGAGGATCGGAGCCCCGCGAATGCCGCGACGCCGGGCGATCCGCGGCAGGCGGCGCTCCAGCCAGGCCAGTTGGCGGGAGTTGAGGGCCGAATTCGGCGCCAGATGGGTGGCGCACACGAGGAGCGGGCGCCCCGCGTCGAGCGCGGCAACGATGGCCATGCGCTGCTCTTCGAAACGGATGTACCGCCCCGCGACGCCGCGCTCGCCGGAGAGGTCGCGGCGGATCGGGGACTTCCAGCTGGGCAGGCGCAGGACCTTCCAGGACAGGACGGGGAGCCGCGTGGCGAGGGCGATTCCGTATCCCGACCGGCGGCGTCCGCGCAAAGCGGCGGCGAAGGCCGTCAAGAGGCGCCGAGCCGGCGCGAAACGCCGGTTCGCCAGGTTCGAGGCCGCCGAAAGCGATCGATAGGCGGAGGGGGCGAGGCCTCGCAGGGGTTCGTCGACTTCCTGCAGCGCGAGGACGTCGAGGCCGAGTTCGGACAGTTCCGTCGCTGCCGCTTCGAGGGCGTCTCCGGCGGACAGCCCCGCCTCGCGGGCGCCCGCGGAGGGAGTGCCGCGCTGAACGTTGAAGGTGGCCACTCTCATCCCGGTGGTGTCGCAGTCAGGGCGAGAACGCCCCAGCGGCGCGGCTAGTCGTCGGCGTCGAATGTCAAGCACACCGAGTTCATGCAATAGCGCAGCCCGGTGGGCGTCGCGGGCGCGTCGGGGAAGACGTGGCCGAGATGGGAATCGCACGCGGCGCAGCGCACCTCAGTGCGCGGATAGCCCAGCTTGTAGTCGGTGTCCGTCGTGACGGCGTCGCTGTCGGCTGGATCGTAGAAGCTCGGCCATCCGCAACCGGACTCGAATTTCGCGTCAGAGCGGAAGAGCTCGGCCCCGCAGGCGCGACACCGGTAGACCCCTTCGCGGCTTTCGTCCAGCAGCTCGCCGGTCCAGGGGGCCTCCGTGCCGGCTTCGCGCAGCACGTGGAACTCGAGCGGAGTCAAAGCCTCGCGCCATTCGTCGTCGGTACGGGGAAGATGCGGCTTGTCGGTCACGCATCCATCGTGGCGCACACTGCCCCCCTCAGTCCACCGTCACTCGCTCTCGGCTGAGAGACTCCGTCCGCAGGAGGCGCCCGCGGGAAAGAATGGCTCACCCCCGGGGCCGCGGGCCATGGCGCTCACTCGCGAAGCGCCCGCGGGAAGGCACCCGACTGTGCATCGGCCGGGAGCCCGCGCGGAGTGTGCGCCTGAGAACGCGCACCTGGCCTTGGGGGACCCCGTCGATCCGGGGCAGAGGCCTCTCGGAATCTTCGCCGAGGGCAAGGCGCGCATCGTGTCGACCCGCGCCTTGCCGCAGGCTTCACTTCCTGACGTGCTTCGACTCTCCGTCACGAGGGGAATCGGGCCCCAACCCGCCCTGCACTCCGGTCTCGCGGGCCTCGACTTCAGCCTGCGAGGCGATGTCGTCGACGTTGTATATGGCGGTCTCGGTCATAGACGCGCGCTTGTGGCGGCGTTCACGCTCCGACTCACCGGCGCTGTGGCCGCTCTCGCGGGCCTCCTTCCTCCACGCGGCCTCGTCGCGCTCGCGCAGCGCGTCCTCTCCCGGACCGGAGAACTCCCGTGCGCGCTTCTCGGCTCCGGCCGACCCTGAGAAGATCGACGACTCGTAGCCGGTCTCCATGAGCTCCGGCGGAACGGAGGAGATGCGCTCAGTCTGCGCCAGGCCCGACTGACCCGATGCGGGCAGCGGCCCTCCGGACTCGGACAGCCCGTAGGCGATGACCTCGGTCGCGGCAGCCGGCGAGGCGGCCCTCCCCCGGCCGGCGCCTCCCGCCTGCGAGCCCCCGCGCCTGCCTGCAGCTTCCTTCTCGGCGGCTCTCCTGTTCGCGTCCTCGGTCGCCGCCGCCAACTGCTCCTTGGCTTTGTCCAGCTTGGATCTGGCCGCACGGGATTGGCCGGCCACGCCCGACTTCGCATCCTTGGCCTCCAACGCCTTCCACGCGTCGGTGAAACCCGCGCCGTATCCGGCCGCACCGGAATCGGCGCCGCTCCCCGCGCCCTTCCCGCTCGCCGGGAAGGCCCCGGTCTGCGCGGCGCCCTCCCCCGCCAGGAGCTTCGCAGCCTGGGCGTCGCCCTCCGGCACCTCGGCGAGGGGATCGGGATCGGAGAAGCTGCGCGAATGCGGAATCGCGTCCGGCGCATTCGCCTGAATCCACCGGACCAGGCGCTCCCGCACGTAGAACTTGAGGTCGACCAACTCGGAGGGACTCTTGGCCGACACCAGCGCGGACACCTGGAGCGAGGTTCCCTCGGACGTGCGGACCTGGATGATGCCGGTCTCGCCGTCCCACAGGTCGGTGGCGCTGAGGATCCGATCGAGTTCGGCCCGCAACTGGGGTATCGGCACACTCCAGTCGAGCTGGAAGTCGACGTAGCCGAGCATGTCGGGAGTGCGTCGGGTCCAGTTCTCGAAGGTTTGGGTGGTCAGCTCCTTGGACGGGACGATCAGGCGCCGGCCGTCCCATACCTTGAGGACGACGTAGGTGAGGGTGATCTCCTCGACCTTGGTGTACTCGGTCTTCCAGATGACGATGTCGCCCACCCGGATCGAGTCGGAGAATGCCAGCTGCAGTCCGGCGAAGAAGTTGCCGAGCGAGGACTGGGCGGCGATGCCGGCGACGACGGAGAACAGGCCCGCCGAAGCGAACACCGAGGTCCCGGCCGCGCGGGCGAGGGGGAAGGTCATGAGTATGGCGGCCATACCCAGCAGCCAGATCGTCACCGTGGTGATGCGGTTGAGGATCTGAAGCTGTGTCTGCACTTTGCGATACCGGGACTTGCCGGTCTCCCTCAGTCGCGAGAGCAGGACGTCCTGGATGCCGAGCACGATGTTGGAGACCAGCCACGTGAGGGAGGCGATGCACAGGATGAGGAAGCCGTGCTGGGCCAGTTCCCGCCAATGAGGCTCGGACTCGCCCGGATTCTGCGGCGAGGCCAGGAGCATCCCGGCCCACGCGCCCGCGACGGCCAGAGCCGCGCGGAGCGGGCGAACCGCGGGATGGGCCGCCGCCCTGGCCATCGCGTTGCGGCGCACGATGAGCCGTCCGATCACCTGGATGACGATGGCGGCGATGATTCCGATGAGGAAGCCGATGGCGACGGCGCCGAGCACTCCGATGGCGCTGACCGTCGCCTTGACCGCGGCTTCCGCCTCGCCCGTGGGCGAGTCCGATGGAACCGGCACCGATGGGGACGGACTGGGCGACGGAGTGGGCGTCGATGGCGACGGAGTCCGCGTCGCCCCCTTAGTTCCGACGATGACTCCAAGACTTCTCGACAAACCGACAACTGCGTGAACGTACAATGCTCCCATGGGACAAGGCTAGAGCTCCCGTGCGGGCAAGGCTAGGCACCAGACGCGGTGACCAAGGGCACAGGTCATCCGGTTTTGCAAAGGCCGTCGCGCTTCCTCTAAGCTAGACGAGTTCCGCCAACCGGAAACGGCCAGGAACGGACAGGAAACTTGTCCCGCCCCTATCGTCTAGTGGTCTAGGACGGCGCCCTTTCACGGCGCTAACACCGGTTCGAATCCGGTTGGGGGTACGCAGGCCAATGCCTCATTGGCCCCGTAGCGCAGTCGGTTAGCGCGCCGCCCTGTCACGGCGGAGGTCGCGGGTTCAAGTCCCGTCGGGGTCGCGGACAATCGCCCGGGAGGCCGGGCTTTCGTCTATCAGGCTCTGTAGCTCAGTTGGTAGAGCGTTCGACTGAAAATCGAAAGGTCACCGGATCGACGCCGGTCGGAGCCACTGCGAAAGCCCTCGGAACTCACAAGGTTCCGAGGGCTTCGCTCTGCCCGGAGGCGATGGCGGGCGCGCTGCGCCTGGGTGCGAACCGATCTCGGCGGGGAGAGGGGGGCGGTGGCCGGTTCGGCTCGGTCTCAGCGCTGGGTCCGGCGGCCGATGGAGAGGGTGGAGATGAAGGAGGAGATCGCGCCGAAGAGAATGCCGCCGATCGGCCACACGATCCAGCAGATGTGCCATCCGTTGCCGAGGAACCCCCACGCCAGGAAGATCACGAGGATCAGGGGCCAGTAGATGGCCGCGATGGCGTTGACGACGGGGTTGTCCGAGTCCTTCCGGCTCCACCGGTCCCACTGCCCGGGGACGCCGGCCGAGCGGCCCTCCTCGGTGAGGGTCTCGTGAGTGGAGGATGCCCAGGTGGTCGGCAGGAGGATGAACAGGCCAGCGGCGACGAGCGCGAGGGTGGTGGAGACGCCGAAGAGCGGGTACTGGGAGCGGCCCGGCTGGTCGCTGAGGATGCCACCGGCCACGGTCGGGATGGCCGAGATGATCCACAGCCCAACGGCGAGCATGAGAGCGCGCGATCGGGGGCCCTCGTTCTCCACTCGCAGGCGGGCCGCCCAGGCGGAGACGATCGGGTTCCTCGTGAACCGTCCATCGGTTACGTGCTCCAGACCCGCGAAGGACCGGTGGCGCTGCATGAGGATGAGGACGCCCATCATGACGAGGACGAGGGTCAGGGCCAGGCCGATGACCATCGCCAGCTGCTCGCCGAATCCGGACGTTCCCGTTCCGTCGTCGCCGCTCAGCCCGATCGCGGTGAGCAGCGGGATGGGGGCCAGGACGAACAGGGCGACGCCTCGGCTGAGCAGTCGGCCGGTCCGGCGCCGGGCCTCGGCGAGGGCCTGCGCGTCCGGGAGGGTGATAACGGGGTAGCCGACGGAGGCGTCGTCCTGCGAGAGCGATGCGGCCCCGGTCTTCGGGGCGGCCGAGGACTCTGCGGCGACGCCGGCGGCTCCGGCGTCGCCGGCCGAGCGGATGTCCGGCAGGATGCCGAGTGCGGGTGCGAGCTCCTCGAGGTTGCCGAAGTCGGTGATGACCTGGCCGACGGCCTCGTTGTGGGTCTTGCCGCGCCCGATGGCGTCGGCGTAGGCGTCCTCCATCATGGCGCGAAGTTCTCCCTTGGCCTCCAGGAGGCGGGGGGTGGCGGGGTAGGGGACGAACATGGCGTCGAGGAAGGTGTCGATGGCGTCCATCAGTGGCGGTGTCCTTGTGCGAATCGGTCGATGAGGGTCTTGGTGTCCTCCCACTCGGCGAGCTTGTCCGCCAGATGGGCGGCGCCGCCATCAGTGAGACGGTAGTACGTGCGGGGCTTGCCGGAAGCGGAGGTGTCCGCGTAGGAGGAGGCGAGCCCGGCGGCCTCCAGGCGCTTGAGCGCCGAGTAGAGAGTGGTCTGCTTGATCGTGTACTCGCCCGCCGAGACCTCGGTGATCGTCTTGGCGAGCTCGTAGGCGTACGAGGGTCTGTCGTGCAGGAGCGTCAGCACAATGAGATCGATGTAGCCGCGGATGGCATCGGCGCTGATCACTCGGAACTCCTTTCGGATCGGTTCCTGAGGGATGCGTACGACTAACATACTACGACAGTCGTACTGTGTCTAACATGGTTTGTCCGACGTGATACAGCGTGCGTGCTGTGTCTCGCATGCTGCGCGAGGCTCGTAGGAGAGGACGTCGAGGTGCTGCTCGAGCCGCCCCCGGTCCTCGCACAGCCGGCTCCCAGGAGCGACTCCTAAGGTGACGGCCATGAACCTCCCGCCTCTCGCAGTGGTAGCGAGCACCTCCCTTACAACGGTCACGCGTGCGACCGATGCCGGCCCCACCCCCACCCCCGGTCCCTCCGAATCTCCGACCATCGACATCGCTCAAACTGCCGAGACCGTCACCGAGACCGCGGTTAACGTGGCCAGTATCGCCTTGCGGGTCGGGGCCGGAGCCGCCATCGGTCTCGTCCTCGCCTTCATCGGTATCGTCATCCTGCGCGCACTCGGCCGCCGTCAGACCATGTACGCCGAAATCGGCCGCTACACGCGCACCGCTCTCTACGTCCTGGCGGGCGTCACCGGCGGTTACCTCGGCGCGGAGCTGGCCGTCGCCACCGTCGCCACGCCCGACTGGGCCCAGGCGGCCCTGCAGGCGCTGCGCATCGGCATCATCCTCTCCCTCTCGTGGGTCGTCGTCGGCCTGGCCAAGGCCCTCGAGTCGAGCATTGTCGCCGGCGTGCACGCCAGCGGCGACCCGGGGCGCGCCAGCCGCGTCACCACCCAGGCGCAGGTCCTGCGGCGCGTAGCCGAGGTCATCATCATCATCTGCGGCCTGGTCGGCGCCGTCATGACCTTCCCGGGGGCCCGTCTGGCCATGGGCTCCCTGCTCGCCTCGGCCAGCCTGGTTTCCGTGATCGCCGGTCTGGCCGCGCAGTCGACGCTGGGAAATGTCTTCGCCGGCATCCAACTGGCCCTCACCGACGCGATCCGCGTCGACGACATCGTCGTCGTCGGCAAGGAGCAGGGCGCCATCGAGGAGATCACATTGACTTACGTCGTCGTGCGCATCTGGGACGATCGTCGCCTGATCTACCCCTCCACGTACTTCACCCAGAATCCCTTCGCCAACTGGTCGCGGCGCGGCACGCAGCACGTGGGCACCCTGACCCTGGACCTGGATTGGCGGGTGCCGGTCGCCTCGGTGCGCGCCGAGCTCGCCCGCGTGGTCGCCTCCTCCTCCGTCTGGGACGGGCGCACCGCCAACCTCGACGTCACCGACACCTCCAGCGGCACGGTCACGCTGCGCATCGCCGTGTCCGGTAAGAATCCCTCCGACGTCTTCACCCTCCAGTGCTACGTGCGCGAGGAGCTCGTGGCCTGGCTCCAGCGCGAGGCGCCCTTCGCTCTGCCTCGCACCCGTGTGGAGGTCGAGCAGGTCCAGGTCACCCACGACCCCCAGCCCGAGGAGGTGGCCCGTTTGGCCGAGGAACTGGTCGCCCTCCAGCACGACGACGGCGCCGCCGTCAGCGCCGACACCACCACCGCCGTGCGCCGGCCCAAGGAGGGCGATCCCATCGAGGAGGCTCGTGTGCGCGCGGCCGCCAAGGGCCTGTCCCGCCTGCGTCGGGCGCGGCGTGAAAAAGTGCGCCGGCGCCGGATCCTGGCGCGCGATGCCCAGTGGCGTCAGGACGACTCCTCCCTGCCCCGGCACGAGGCCGATCCCACCGAGTCCACGAGCATCATCTCCACCGACGAGCAGAAGAAGCTCCTCGAATAAAGACTCCCGGAGTGGGCGCGCTCCGCGTGCCGGACGCCGGCGCCCGGCATGCGGAGCCCTCGCCGTTCCCGATGCGTGAACGTTGCTCGCACCCGCGCCGGAAGCGGGCCACCATGTCCCCGTGACCGATACCAACGCCCGCAGCATCGCCGACGAGCCCCGCCTCGACCCGGCCGCCATCGCCCGCACCGATGCCCAGTGGCGCGCCCTGCTCGATCCACTCGAATACCACGTCCTGCGCGAGGCCGGCACCGAGCGGCCCTTCACCGGAGCTCTTCTGGACGAGAGTCGCACAGGCGTCTACCGCTGCCGCGGCTGCGGTGCCGAGCTGTTCCGCTCCGCCGCCAAGTTCGACTCCCGCTGCGGCTGGCCCTCCTTCTACGATCCTTCCGATTCGCGGGCCGTGACCCTGTCCACCGACACCAGTCACGGGATGGCGCGCACCGAGGTCCGCTGCGCCGCCTGCGGCTCCCATCTGGGCCACGTCTTCGACGACGCGCCCGGCACGCCCACCGGCCGGCGCTACTGCATGAACTCCGTGTGCCTGACCTTCGAGGCCGATGACGCGGCGGGTTCCGAATCGCTGGACTGAGGCGGAGCCGTGGGCGACGTCATCGGCAGCTTGGCCGTCTTCGCCGTCGTCATCGGCGTCGGCTGGTTGCTGGTGCGCACCGGCGCCGTCCAGTCCGACGCGGACACCGTCCTCACCCGCGTCTGCTTCTTCGCCGCTACCCCGGCTCTGCTCATCGGCACCCTGGCGGACACCGACCTGAGCGCCGTCGCTAGCGCCGGCACGCTCGCCGCGCTCGCAGCCGAAGTCCTGGCGATCCTGAGCGCCTGGCTCCTGCACCGGCTCATCCTGCACCGCACGACGGCGGAGGCGACCATCGGCGCCCTCGCCTCCGGCTATGTCAATGCCGCGAATCTCGGCATTCCCGTCCTTGTTCTGGTCCGGGGCGACGCGACTCCGATCGCCCCGGTCCTGCTCCTCCAGCTCCTCGTCATCACGCCCGCGACCTTCGCGATCCTCGATGCCGTCACCCGGCGCGGCAGCCCCTCCCGCCTGGCGACCTTCACCATCCCCGTGCGCAATCCCCTCCTGCTGGCCGTGGTCGCCGGGGTCGCCGTCAATCTCGGCGGGGTGGACCTCGACGGCATCGCGGGTGGCCGTCTGCGCGAGATCATCAGCACTCTCGGACGCATTGCCGTGCCGCTCATGATGCTCTCCCTGGGCATGAGTCTGGCGGCCTCCCGGCTGCGCGCGCCGTCGGGCGAGGGCGCCCCCGCTCCGCCGCCCGAACCGGTGCACAATGCGGCCGACCGGGCGGCTCTGCGCTGGGCGCTGGGCTGGAAGCTGCTCGTTCTGCCGGGGATCGCGGCTCTGGGCGGATTCGGCCTGGGGCTGCGCGGGCCGGACCTCCTCGTCCCCGTCACCACCGCTTGCCTCCCGACGGCTCAGAACGTCTTCATGTACGCCTCGCGCTACGGCGTGGCCAAGCCGCTGGCCCGCGACGCCGTGCTGCTGACGACCGTCGGATTCGCACCGATCATCCTGATCGCCGCCGCGGTGCTGGGGTGAGTGAGATGGAATGCGCCGGCCGAATCGGCCGGGCTACTCGTCGAGCTTGTAGGTGGCGAAGTACTTATCGTCTTCGTGCTTGACCTTGCATGTGAATGCTGTGCCGGCCTCGTCGGGGCCGCCCGACTGAGCGACCGTGCCGGTGATCTCCCAGTGGGTGTCGTTGACCGCCGTGACGGTCACGTCGGAGAAGGCGGCGCGCTGCGGGTCGTCGAGTCCGCTGGCCACGCGCTCCTGGCAGGCGTCCCGCGCCCGGTCCTGCGGGGGCTGATCGTCGCCCTTTCGATTGCACGCCCACAGGAGACCGCCGATGAGGACTGCGAGGACGAGGAGGCCGATGAGGATCCTGATCCGCACCCGGGCGTTCGAGCGCGTCTCGTACGGTGAGATCTCCCGGCGCATCGCGATAACCTCCTTCGAACACGCGGCAGTGCGGTGGTTCAACAGCGTAGACGAAAGGGGAACCCCGGTCCACGATCACGGTTCCGCCTTCCGGTCGGCGATGGGAGGAGTCCGGGCTCAGGCCTCGAGGAAACCGCGCAGACCGCGGTCCAGGAGGACCGTCCGTACTTCGGCGACCAGGTCGCGCATACGGGTCTCGGCGGTTTCGGCGTCGCCGGCGGCGATGGCGTGAGCGACGCGCTCGTGAAGTTCGAGCGCCTCGGCCACGGGCACCTGGACCTCGCCGGTCAGGCGGGCGCGCCCGGAGAGCACCTCCGCGACAACGCCGGTGAGCGCCTCGAAGGTGTCGTTGTGGCTGGCCTTGAGCACGAGACTGTGGAAGGCGATGTCCTCCTTCAGGTAGGAGGCCACGATTCCGGTGGTTCCCTTGACCCGGATGGAGTCCGCCAGCGTCAGCAGCCGGGAGCGCTGCCTCTCGGTGGCGCGGCGGGCCGCCGCCGCGGCGGCGACCGGTTCGACGGCGGCGCGCAGCTCGGTGAGGGCGCCGAGTTTCGGGCCGCGCGGGTCGACCTCGAGCTGCCAGCGCACCACCTGGGGCGCCAGCGCCGACCATTTCTCACGCGGGCGCACCACGATGCCGACGCGACGGCGCGAGACGACCACGCCCAAGGATTCCAGGGCGCGCACGCAATCGCGGGCCAGGGTTCGTGACACCCCGTATCGGGATTGGACGTCCTCCAGGGTCAGTGAGGCGCCCGGAGCGATCTCGCCGCCGACGACGGCGCGCCCGAGCGCATCCAGGACGTCGTGGTGTCGATCGGTGGTGGGCATGACTGCACTTTCGCACGGGGAACGTCCGCAGGCGATCGGATCCACCACCGCGTCGATGCGCGGAGCCGGCGGAATCGAAAGTCGCCGCCCTCATCCTAGCGGGCGGGCGCTTCCGCTCCGTCAACGCTCGCCCGACGATGGGAGAACGCACCTCTTCCAAAAGTAGTATGTTCCATGTATAATCGTTGTATCAGTGATCAACAATGATGTGATCAAGGAGTGAGTGACCATGACCCGCCCCGTCGAGCACCTCGTCCTCATGGGCGTGGCGGGCTGCGGTAAGACGACCGCCGCCGATAATCTCCATCGGGCCCTCGGCTGGCCGATCGCCGAGGCCGACGACTTCCACCCGGCCGCCAACATCGCCAAGATGAGCCGAGGCGTCCCCCTGACCGACGAGGACCGGTGGCCCTGGCTGACATCCTTGCGGGACTGGATGAGCGCGCGCGCCGCTGACGGCATCAGGACCATCGTCACCTGCTCGGCGCTCAAGCGCTCCTACCGGGACCTGCTGTCCGAGGCGGAGGGCCGCGTCTTCTTCATCCATCTGCTCGCCGATCCCGACGAGCTGCGCGAGCGCATGGCCCACCGCGAAGGGCACTTCATGCCCCCGGCCCTCCTACCCTCCCAGTTCGCCGCCCTCGAGCCCCTGGACGACGACGAGGACGGCGTCACCGTGGTGTCGCGTCCCACCCCCGAGGAGACCCTCGACGCGATCCTCGCCGCGCTCGAGCGCGCCTGACATGTCCTGATGCCCGTCCTGCCCGACATCCGATTTCCGCCCATCGACACAATCTGGAGACGACAATGGCGTTCGCTTTTCCCGCCGCCGGCACGGTGACGCACGCCGACAACGACGTGCAGCTCATCGCGGCCGCGGTTGTTGGCATCATCGCGATCATCGTGCTGATCGTATGGCGCAAGATGCATCCTTTCCTCGCGTTGACTCTCGGGTCGGCGGTCCTCGCCGCCGTCGCCGGCGTCCCCCTGGCCGACACCTTCGCCGCCTTCACCGACGGCCTGGGCTCGACGATCGGGAACGTCGGCACGCTCATCGCCTTCGGGGCGATCATCGGGCGACTCCTGATCGACTCCGGCGGCGCCGATCAGATCGTCGACACCGTCCTGGCGCGCGCGCCCGGCCCCCGGCTGCCCTGGGCGATGGCCCTGATCGCCTTCGTTGTCGGCATTCCGCTGTTCTTCGAGGTCGGTATCGTCCTGCTCATCCCCGTGGTCATGATGGTGGCGCGCCGGGCCCGCCAGCCCCTCGTTCTGGTGGGTGTACCCGCACTGGCCGGGCTGTCCGCCCTTCACGGCCTGGTGCCTCCGCACCCCGGGCCGCTCCTCGCCATCGACTCCGTCAACGCCGACCTGGGGATGACCCTCGGCCTGGGCCTGCTGGTGGCCGTTCCCACCGTCATCATCGCCGGCCCCGTTGCCGCGCGTGCCATGGCCCGGTGGGTCCCCATCGAGGCCTCCGAGCCTCTCGGCGGGTCCGAGGACGGTGACGACGGTGCGCGCCCCTCTTTCGTCGCGTCGATCACAGTGGTGCTGCTGCCCGTGGCGCTCATGCTCCTGCGCACCGTCGTGGAGACCACCGTGTCCGAGGGCTCGCCCGCTCTTGTCGCGCACGCCGCCCTGTTCGTCGGTCAGCCCATCGTCGCGCTGCTGATCACGGTTCTGGTCGCCATGCACCTCTTCGGCTTCCGCTTGGGCCTGCGCGCCGACCAGGTGGCGGACCGGGTGGGCTCCTCCCTCGGCCCGATCGCCGGGATCCTGCTCATCGTGGGCGCCGGTGGCGGATTCAAGCAGACCCTCGTCGACTCCGGCATCGCCGACATCATCGCCTCCTGGATTCAGCAGGCCGCCGTTCCGGCGCTCCTGGCCGGGTGGCTCGTCGCCGTGGCGGTGCGTCTGGCTACGGGGTCGGCGACGGTGGCCACCGTCACGGCCGCGGGGATCATGGCGCCGCTCGCCGCCGGCATGCCCCCCGTCGAGGTCTCCCTCCTCGTGCTGGCCATCGGCGCCGGCTCGGTGTTCCTCTCCCACGTCAACGACGCCGGCTTCTGGCTGGTTAAGGAGTACTTCGGGATGACGGTGGGGCAGACCTTCAAAACGTGGTCGCTCATGGAGACGCTCCTGTCGGTGACCGCCATGGTGGCGATCAGCGTCATCGCCCTCGTCCTTGGGCTGTTCTAGGGCGCGCCCACTGGCGATATCGACATTCTCGTACGAGGTCGACGGCGCCGCCGTCGACCTCGTACGAGAATGTCGACCTCAGAGGAGGACGATGCCAGGTGGGTGCGGTGTCGGCGTCCGGGCCCGCGGGCGGGGTGCCCCCTGTGGGGCTCGAACCCACGACCTTCGGATTAAAAGTCCGCAGCTCTGACCAGCTGAGCTAAGGGGGCGTTGCGCCGGGCGCGGGAACGGTTCGCGTCGAGCGGCGGCAGTCAGCATAGCGGGTGCGGGCGGCGGCGAGCAGGCATGTCTTCGCGGCACCGATCTCTTGACGAAAATATACGTACATGTTTGTATGTATGTCGTGAGGCGCCCGTCGCGAACACCGCGCCGGTCCGCGAAGCCATCGCTCTCTGGTGTTGCGCCCGTTCGACGCCGGCCCCTCATCCACGATCTTCATCCGTACTGCCGTGCTCCGCCGGCTATCGCCCCTGCGAGATCCTCCGAGGCTCTCCGCCGGGGAATGACGGGAGGCCGGAAGGCCACCGACTCCGCCGTCGGCGGAATCGCGCACTCTCGCTGCCGGACGGCCGGCGCCCGCGGCCCACGCCTACCGAGGAGCATTCATGCCCGCGTCCGTCCCAGCACCCGTAACGAGCAGGACCAGTCCGCGCATGGCGGTCATCGTCTCCTGCACCGCTCTGTTCACCGACATGCTCGTCTACGGCATGCTCATACCTCTCCTCCCCCTCATGCCCGCAGTCCAACGCTTCGGAGCGTCGGCGACCGGACTGCTGTTCGCCGCGTACGCGGCCATGATGATCGCGGTCACGCCCCTCGCCGGACGGTTCGTCGACCGCCGAGGCCCCCGCGGACCGCTGCTCGCCGCGCTCCTGGGCCTGGCCGCGGTCTGCCTGCTGTTCGCCGTCGGCGGCCCGTACTGGCTGCTCCTGATCTCCCGTCTGATGCAGGGGGCCGCCGCCGGGCTCGGCTGGGTGGCGAGCCTCGCCCTCATCGCCGCGTCCATCCCCCTGGCACGGCGCGGGCCGTACCTCGCCCTGGCCATGAGCATGGTATCCGTCGGCACTCTCGCGGGGCCGCCCTTGGCCGGCTGGCTCGCCCGCGATCACGGCCATGGGGCCCCCTTCGTCCTGGCCGCGGCGGTCCTCCTGGTTGACGGCATCCTGCGCGTCGTGTTCATCAGGCCCACCCCGCCCCAGACGGACGACCCGGCGACCGCCCGCGACGTGCTGCGCGTCAACGGGTCGTGGCCCGTCGTCGTCCTCATCTGCCTGGGGTCCGCCGTCACGAGCGCGATCGAGCCGATCCTCCCGGTCCGCCTGGCGAACGGCCTCGGCCTCGACGCTGCGGGGATCGGCCTGCTGTTCGCCCTGCTCGTCATAGTCGGGGCGGTTCTCAACCCGCTCGTCGGCGCGGCCCTCGGCCGAGTCTCCCCGAGGCTGCTCACGCTCATCGGCGCGGGTCTGGCGATCGCGGGTCTGGCGATCGCGGGCGCCAGCTCGCACCTGCCCGCCATGATCACGGGGATCGTCGCCCTGGGCGCGGCCATCGCCTTCCTCATCGCCCCGGCCGGCACCCTCATCGGCGTGCAGGGGGCGCGCACGACGCCGCCCGCTCTCGGCGGCGCCTACAGCCTCTACAACCTCGCCTACGCCGCGGGGCTGACGCTCGGACCCGTCCTGGCCGGGGCGCTCACCTCCACGATCGGCTATCCCGGGGCATGCGCCTGCCTGGCGGGCGGAATCGCCGTGGTGGCGCTGACCGCGCTGAGGCGCCTGCCCGCGGCGCTGCCGGGAGGGAGCAGCGAGGGGGAATAGCCCCGTTCCGCCGGTCCCGGCCTCCGGGCCGCCGCGCCGCCGGCGGGAAGTTCCGAGCCGCAAGGGGCCGCCGAGGCGGCCGCATCACCCCTCCCGATATCCTGATATGTCGTCCCCGCGGAGCTCGCGCGCCCCGTTCCCCGGAGCACCCGATGCGGGAGAATAGAGCGTCCCCGCGCCCGGCGAGGGCGCGCCGACAGCAATCCCGCATGAGGAGCCCCTATGACCCGCCAGTTCCACCGTCCCGCCCGCCTCGACCCGGAGGCCGCCGAGTCCATCGAGGGCACCGCCGATACCGCCGCCTCCTCCGAACTGGCCCATCGCACCGCCCAGGCCCTCCTGGGAGGCTATCCTTCTGAGGGCGGTGAGCCGGGCGACGGGCAGGCGCCCGGCTCACCGCTCGGGAACTGCGCCGCCGGGGAAGCCTCCGAGGAACCGGGGGAGTGGCTCGCCCGCCCCGACGTCGTGGCCGCCGTCGCCTCCCACGGCGTCGACGCCGTCGCCGAGCTGTGGGCCGACTCGCCCGCCACGACCCTGCCCGGGGTGCTGTGGCGCCTCTTCCTGGTGCGCGAGTGGATCCGGCGCGATCCGGCGCTGGTCGCCAGACGTTACGCCACCGTCGTCGACCTGACCGGACGGGACGACAAGGTCCTAGCCCGGTTCGAGGCGGCCCTGGCCGAGGCGGACCCGGCCCCCTCCCCGCTCGATGTGCGCGCCCTCCTGGACCGGGTCCTCACCGGGCGGGCCGACGGTGGACTGCCCGCACTGGTGCCCGTGCTGGCCACCGTCGCCGCCTTTCTGCGCGCGCTCGCGGCCGGGAGCGACCCGGCGTGGATCGTCGACGATGCCGACGAGCTCGCCGACCGCGTCACCCGTCGGGACTCCGCCCTCCTGGCCACCGCCGATGAAGTGGCCGAGGCCGCGCGCCGAGCCGCCTCCGGCCGCCTGGACTGATCGGGGCCCGGGCCGTGGCCGTGCCGCCCGATCGTGGGGCACGATCCGATCGTGCGGAAGATTCGCTCGCCGACGTACTCCTCACACCGGCCCAGACGTGGGACCATGCCCTCATGACGACGCCCGACCCCGCCGAGACACCCACGCCATCCCAGGAGAGCCCCGTACCGCCCGCCGCCTTCCCCGACGACCGGGCCCGGGACGGGACCGCATCCGTCGACGGGCCCCAGCCGGCTGCGGACGTCGCGGAGGCGTCGGCCCGCGAGGATCTCGCGGAGGCTGAGGACATCGACATCCCCGCGGACCCCGATGACGACCCCGAGATGGTCGATCATGTCATCGAGGCGGCGGATCCGCGCGACTTCGCCGACGACGCCGGTCCCCAGTACGAGGACGAGGACTTCGATGAGAACATCGACGACCCCGGGTGGACCGGCCGGGGCCCGCTCGGCGCGGAGAGCACCGACGCCCTCATCGATGCGGCGATCGCCAGGCCCGCGCCGCCCCCGGCGATCGCCGCCGACCCGTCGCGGGCCGACGACGTCTGCGAGGCGCGGAACGGGGAGGCGCCCGTGTCCGACCCGCCCGATCCCGAGGACGACCTGCCTCCTCTGGAGTCCTTCGCCGAGCGCTACACCGACCGCGAGCTGACATGGATGGACTTCAACGAGCGGGTCCTGGAGCAGGCCGAGGACCAGGACCTCCCGCTGCTGGAGCGCGCCTGGTTCCTGGCGATCTTCTCCTCCAACCTCGACGAGTTCTACATGGTGCGCGTCGCCGGCCTCATGCGGCGCATCAAGGCCGGCATCACCCCGGTGCGCGCCTCCGGCCTGGACGCCCACCAGGTCGTCGCCGCCATCACCGAGCGCGCCAAGGATCTCACCGCCCGCCAGGCCGCCCTCTTCCAGGACGACGTCCGCCCCAAGCTGGCCGCCCACAACATCGAGATCCTCGCCTGGGAGGACCTGACGGCGGAGCAGGCCGAGCGCCTGACCCGCTACTTCCGCCACCAGATCTTCCCGGTCCTCACCCCTCTGGCCGTCGACCCCTCCCATCCCTTCCCCTACATTTCGGGCCTGTCGCTCAACCTCGCCGTCCTGCTGCGCAATCCTCGCTCCGGCAAGGAGCATTTCGCCCGCCTCAAGGTGCCGCCGTCGCTGCCCCGCTACATCACCGTGCCCGGCCGCGAGCTCAGCACGAGGAACAAGGCCGCGGGCACCGCGCTCATCCCGATCGAGCTCGTCATCGCCCGTCACCTCGACCACCTCTTCCCGGGCATGGACATCCTGGAGCACCACTTGTTCCGCGTCACCCGCAACGAGAACCTCGAGGTCGAGGAGGACGACGCCGAGAACCTCCTGAAAGCCATGGAGAAGGAGCTCGAGCGCCGTCGCTTCGGGGCCGGCGTGCGCCTGGAGGTCGAGGACACCATCACGCCCTTCGTACGGCGCTACCTTGTGCGCGCTCTGGGATTGCACGATGACGACGTCTTCGAGCTGCCCGCTCCGTTGGACCTGACATCCCTCAATCAGCTTCACGATCTGGACCTGCCCGAGCTGAAGTACCCGCGGTTCGTGCCCGTCACCCCGGCGGGCCTGGCCCCCCAGGAATCCAGCTCGGCGGGGGACATCTTCGCCGCGATCCGCGAGCACGACGTCCTGCTGCACCACCCCTACGACTCCTTCTCCACCTCCGTGCAGGAGTTCGTCTCCCAGGCGGCCGCCGATCCCAAGGTTCTGGCCATCAAGCAGACCCTCTACCGCACGTCCGGCGACTCGCCGATCGTCGACGCCCTCATCGAGGCGGCCGAGGAGGGCAAACAGGTCGTCGCCATCGTGGAGATCAAGGCACGCTTCGATGAGGAGAACAACATCTCCTGGGCCCGTAAGCTCGAACGCGCCGGCGTCCACGTCGTCTACGGCATGGTCGGGCTCAAGACCCACTGCAAGCTGCTCCTGGTGGTGCGTCAGGAGAGCGACGGGCTGCGCCGCTACTGCCATGTCGGCACCGGTAACTACCACCCCAAGACGGCGCGCGGCTACGAGGACCTGGGACTGCTCACCTGCGACCGGGACGTCGCTCAGGACATGACGACCCTGTTCAACCTCTTGTCGGGCTACGCCCCGCGCGCCCGCTTCCGCCGCCTGCTGGTGGCGCCGCGCACCGTGCGCGACGGGCTCGTCGAGCGCATTGAACGCGAGATCGCGAACAGGCGCGCCGGCAGGCCCGCATGGATCCGCATCAAGGTCAACTCCATCATCGACGAGACCTGCATCGACGCCCTCTACCGCGCCAGTCGTGCGGGCGTGCCGGTCGACATCGTCGTGCGCGGCATCTGCGGCATACGCGCCGGCGTGCCGGAGCTGAGCGAGAACATCCGGGTGCGCTCCATCCTGGGGCGCTACCTGGAGCACTCGCGCGTCTACGCCTTCTGCAACGACGGGCGGACCGACTTGTTCATCGGGTCGGCCGACCTCATGCATCGCAATCTGGACCGGCGCGTCGAAGAGCTCGTGCGCATCACCGACCCGGCGATGATCGATGAGCTGGACTGGTTGGTCGCCCACGCGGCATCCGACGCCGTCTCCTCGTGGTGGCTCAACCCCGACGGCACCTGGACGCGTCACGCCTACGGCCCCGACGGCGAGCGGCTCGAGGATATTCAGAGCACCCTGATGGCCCGGGCGCGTTCGCGCGTCAAGGGCCGTCACTGAGATGTCAGCGGGAGAGAAGCCATGTCATCGTCGTCGCGCGCCAAGCGCGCCAAGCGCGTCGTGCGCGCCGCCGGCGCGCTCGTGTGGCGCGAGCGCCACCATCGTCTCGAGGTTCTGCTCGTGCACCGCCCCAAGTACGACGACTGGTCCTTCCCCAAGGGGAAGGTCGAGCCGGGCGAGTCCGTGCGCACGTGCGCGGTGCGCGAGGTGGCCGAGGAGACCGGCGCCCGGATTGCCCTGGGCCAGCCCTTGGAGACGGTTCGCTACAAGATCTCCGATGGGCGCCGCAAGCACGTTCACTACTGGGCCGCACGCGAACTGCCCGACGAGGACCCGAGTGCGCGGGCCCGGGCCGCGGTCTCCCCGGCGTCGGCCCGTGAGATCGACGGCGTGGCATGGCAGCGCGCCAAGAAGGCCCGCGGACTGCTGACGCACGCGGTGGACCGCGATCTGCTGGGCAGTCTCGTGGACCTGTGGGAGGACGGCAAGCTCGACACGTGGACCTTCGTTCTCGTGCGCCATGCTCGTGCGGTCAAGCGCTCGGTGTGGAACCGGTCCAGGGCGAGCGACAAGCGCGACAAGGAGGCGGACGAGGCCACCCGCCCGCTCACCCGCGACCAGGGGGAGGTGCGCGCCCGCGCGCTCGTGCCGGTGCTGGCGGCCTACGGGGTAGGGCGGGTCGTGACCAGCCCGTGGCGGCGCTGCGCGGACACGGTGGCGCCCTACGCCCGGGCCGCGGGGCTCGACGTCGTCGCGCAGCCTGCCCTGACGGAGGCGGCCCACTCCCGTTCCCGCAAGGCGGCCCGCAAAGTCGTCTCCGAGGTGCTGCGCCACCGGGACGCACCGGTGGCACTGTGCACGCATCGTCCTGTGCTGCCCACGGTCATGAAGGTGATCTCCCAGTACGCGCCGGGCAAGCTGCTGCGGTCGGTGCCCGACCGGGACCCGTGGCTCAAAACGGGGGAGATCCTCGTGGTGCACATGGCCCGGCGGCCCCACGGGAAGATCCGGGCGGTGTCCATTGAGAAGCAGCGCCCGGTCCTGTCCGAGGGCCGCTGAGAGCCGAGGCCGCTTCGCTCGGAAGCCTCGCCGAGGAGCTAGCCGGCGACGAAGCCGCCCATGAGGCGCGCGATCGTGTACACCGGTGCGCCCAGGGCCAGGATCGGCACGATCGCGCTCGCCACCGCGGCGCGGCCGCCGGGCACCCACCGATGCGTCCACAGCACCCGGTTGGAGGCCGCCATGAGCACGCCCGCGACGAATCCCACCACCAGGCATGCGGCCGCCGATTGGAGAGCCGGCTCGATACCGACGTGGCTGGGCCCGAAGAACCCCACCGTCGCCAGCGCGCCTCCGGCCACGGCCGCCACGAGTGTGGGCACCGTCAGGGTCAACGCCTCCAGAACGGTGGCGCGCACTTCGAGCACCGTCAGCAGCGCGCCGGTGAACAGCGACAGCGCGCAGGGGACGATGACCGCCGGGTCGGCCAGACCCGGGGTCAGTGCGCACCAGGCGGCGCCCGAGACCATGATGAGGCACCCGGTCACGGTCGCCGACAGGTCCTCTACGAGGTCCTCGCGTCCGTCGTGGCGGGCCATCTGTGAGATGAAGGCCGTCGGCACACTCAGCGCCATGACCACGCCCGCGATCCCGTAGTCCCCGCGCAGGGCGACGGCGACGGCCGCCGTGAGCCCGGTCAGGCAGACTACGGCCGTCGCGCCCTGGTCGTGCTGGGAGCGGACCAGGGCGGGCCAGCCCTGCGCGGTGAGCGGGACGAGCAGGGCCACGACGATGAGCCTCATCCACGCCGGCAGTACCGCGGAGACGGCCAGCAGCAGCGGCACGACGCCGGCCGTGGCCAGGCGCGTCCAGGCCGGGTCGACCAGGCCGGGTTCGATCGGGTGGTGCCCGCCGCGGCGGGTGCCGTAGGCGCCGGGCTCCGTCGTCGCCCCCGGGGAGGACGGCGAGGCGGAGCTCGGCGAGGCGAAGGCGTCCTGGGTGTTCACGGAGGCATCGTCCCATACCTGAAACATGGGGATGTGGTTCACTGACATCCGGAGCCCACCGGGGAGCGGAAGGAGTCCTGAGCATGCGTGTCATCATGTTCACCCGTGAGGATGATGTCTCCACTGTTCTCCCGTCGGCCTCCTTCCTGGACTTCAGCGTCGACTGCCGCCCCCCCGCCCCCGCCTCCTACAGCACCGTGGATGACGCCGACGTCGTCATGATCGACGCCCGCGGGGACCTCATGCGGGCGCGGGCCCTGTGCCAGCTTCTGAGCGGCCCGATGGACTGCCCGCCGATCATCCTGGTCGTGGCGGAGGGCGGCGCCGCCGCCGTCCAGCCCGACTGGGGCGCCGTTGACTTCGTCATGGCCGGGGCGACGCCGGCCGAGCTCTCCGCTCGCCTGCGGCTGCTGAGCACTCGGGCGGTCGTTCCCGAGCAGGTCGGCGACGACCAGATCGAGGTCGGCGACCTCGTCATCGACGTGACCGCTTACACGGCTCGCATCCGCGGGCAGATCATCGATCTGACCTACAAGGAATTTGAGCTGCTGAAGTACCTCGCCCTCAATCAGGGGCGGGTGCTGACCCGCGAGGTGCTCCTGGATGAAGTGTGGGGCGAGGACTACATCGGCGGTTCGCGCACGGTCGACGTTCACATCCGCCGTCTGCGCGCCAAGCTCGGCACCGAGCACGATCATCTTATCGGCACGGTGCGCAATGTCGGCTACCGCCTCGACGCCCCCGACGAGGAGTAGGCGGCGACTGGCGCCGACTCGCCGGTTCGCCGACACTCCGCGGATGGCGGACGGTTTCGGACGAGCCGTGAAGCGCCTGTATCCTGGTGGCGGCGTCGGGCCGCGACGGGCCCCGGGCTCCACCTCAAGCCGCCGCGAGCGGCATTCGCGCCGACTGGCGCTCTCCGGCCCGACGTCCTCATCCCCGCTTCATCGCGTTCGTCGCGCCGCGGCCGGTGGGCGCGGTCACGGCGGACCGTTGGCCGGGCACGTACTCTGCGGGCATGGCATTCACGCTTCCCGACGATCTGGCGCCCGAGATCTACCCGCTGGCCTGGCTGATCGGCACGTGGCGCGGTTACGGCATTCTCACCTACGGCGAGACCGTGCCCGAGCAGGCCGTGGCTCAGCAGATGGTCTTCGACCACGACGGCGGCCCCTACCTGCGCCAGCGCACGACGGTGTGGACTGTGGACGCCGATCGCTCCCGGGACCTCGACTTCGAAACGCCCGGACTGGAGGGCTTCTCGCGCCTGGCGCCCGCTCGGGTCTGGTCCGCGGAGACCGCGTACTGGCGGCCGGTCGGTCAGGAGGAGGCGGATCAGGAGGGGGCGGATGCCGACGGCGCCGATGGTGGCCTCGACGCGGCCTCATCGAGATCGCCGGACGTTCCCGTCACCTCCCTCGAGCTCGTCTCGGCTGACCCCGCCGGACATGTCGCCGTGTGGGAGGGCTGGATTCAGGGACCGCGCGCCCAGGTCGGCACTCAGGCGGTGGGCCGCACCCGTACCGCCGCCGCTCTGACTGAGATGACCCGGATGTTCGGGCTCGTGGGCGGCGACCTCATGTGGACCCAGGACATGGCGGCCTTCGGTGTCGAGGAGCTGACGACCTACGCCTCGGGCCGGCTGGGCCGGGTCCCGGGCCCCGACGAGCCGGCTGACGACCCGGGCGCGGCCCTGCGCGCAGCCATCGCCGCCGACCAGGCTGACGGCTCGGCCAGGCCCCGGGCCGAGGGGCGGGCCTGATGCGGCAGTCCCCGCTCCTGAACCGCCCGGGCGCGGTTCCCAACGCCGTCGGCGATCCTGATGAGCCCGTCCCCGCCCACTACGGCGACCCTCTGCGCGAGCAGAGGCTCCTGGTCGGCGGGGCCGCCGTGACCGCGCTGGCCCGCGACGTCGTCGTCGTGTCCGGCCCCGATCGGTTGAGCTGGCTGACGACCCTGTCCAGCCAGGTGCTCACCGGCCTCGTGCCCGGTGACGGCGGCGTCGAGACACTCATCCTGGACGCTCACGGGCACATCGCCCACGCGCTGGCCGCCCTTGATGACGGCCGGACGCTCCGGCTCGTCACCGAGGCCGGACGGGGCGCCGCTCTGACTGAGCATCTTCAGCGTATGCGCTTCATGCTGCGCGTCGAGGTTGTCGCAGCCGGGGACCTCGCCGTGCTGGCGGCCATGGGCGGTGGAGCGGACGCCCTGGACGGGGCCGCGCGGCGCGTGCGGCTCGCTCGGCTCGGTGGAGGAGCGGGCTCCGATCCCGCTGGACCCGATGCCGCTGACCCGGACGCCGCGGACCGCGGCGGCCCGGGCGCGTGGCGCGACCCGTGGCCCGGTGTCGTCCCGGGCGGCACCAGCTACGACGTCGGCCTCGCCCGTGCTCATCCAGGCGCCTCCTGGCGGGCGGGTCTCGTGATCGTGCCCGTGGACGCGGTCGGCGAGGTCGTTGACGACTTCCTGGCGGACGGGCCGGGGCGAGCCCTGGCTGGGTCGCTGGCCTGGGAGGCGCTGCGCATCGAGGCGGGGCGACCGCGCTGGGCGCGCGAGGTCGACGAGCGGACCATCCCCCACGAGCTCGACTGGCTGCGCACGGCCGTCCATCTGACCAAGGGCTGCTACCCGGGGCAGGAGACGATCGCCCGCACTCTCAATCTGGGGCGGCCGCCACGCCGCCTGACGATCCTTCAGCTCGACGGGTTGACCGGCCGGCTGCCCGCGCCGGGCGCCGTCGTGCGCCTGGGGGAGCGCGCCGTGGGGTCGGTGACCTCGGTGGCCCGTCACCATGAGCTGGGGCCGATGGCTCTCGCCCTGCTGCGTCGGAGTGTGCCGGTGGACGCCGCCCTCACGGTGGACGCGGCCGAGGAGGCCGGTCCCGGATCCGCCGGGGCCGGGCCGGGCGGCGGCTCCGGGGCGGCCGCCCGCGTGGACGCCGTTCAGGAACCGCTCGTCTGCCCGGACGGCAAGGCGCAGGCCAGCCCGGCTCAGCGCCCGGGGGCCGGGCTGCGCAAGAGCCTGTTGCACTGACGGCGGACACATGCCGGCCTCCGGGCACGGGGCCGCACGACCGGTAGGGTGGATGCGTGATTGCTCTCGCCATGACCGCGTCCTACCTGAGTCACGCCGTGATGTGGATCTGGCACGTCGCCCAGCTCTGCGCCGTCGGCCTGGGCGTGTGGGCGCTCATCGATACCGTCCGGCGTTCGGACCAGCACTTCATCGCCGCCGACAAGCGCACCAAGAGATTCTGGCTGGCCGTCAACGCCGTCGGGGTGGCGGTGGTCGCGCTCATGGGGGCGGCCTCGATGCTCGGCCTGCTCGGCGTGGTCGCCAATGCCGTCTACCTCGCGGACGTGCGCCCGGCGCTGAACTACTACAGGTCCGTGCGAGTGCGCTCACGAATCCGCAGGCCCGGACGGGGCGATTCGGGGCGCGGCGCCGGCGGCCGGCGGCGCTGATGCGCGCGGTCCTTCAACGTGTCGCCCGCGCCGCTGTACGCGTCGACGACGGCGGCGGACCGGTCGTCGTCGGGGAGATTCTGCGGCCGGGTCTGCTCGCGCTCGTGGGCGCCACGCATGACGACGGTCCCGAGCAGGTCGCCACCATCGCCCGCAAAATCGCCGAGCTGCGCCTGTTCGACGGTCCGGGTGAGGACGGCGGCGCACCGGGTCATGAGGTGAGCGTCAGCGACCTGAGGGCGCCGGTGCTCGTCGTCTCCCAATTCACCCTCTACGCGGACGTGCGCAAGGGGCGCAGGCCCTCATGGAACGCGGCCGCGCCCGGGCCGGTGGCGGAACCGCTTGTCGAGGCGGTCGTGGCGGCGCTGAGGACCCGCGGCCTGGAGGTCGCCACAGGGCGCTTCGGCGCGCACATGATCATCGATATGGAGGCCGACGGGCCGGTGACGATCCTCGTGGAGGCGTGAGGGGCCGGGGCCCTCGGCCCGGGTCTCGATGACGCCCTGCCTGCCCTGCGCCGGCCGGGTAATGAGGCGGGTGCCGCGGGGACGAATAGGGGCGCGGGTCGCGTCGGCGCAGCGTGCTTTTGCGGGCAGGGTTCCGAGAGCGTCGGACGAGTAGGGTGTCGGCGTGGAGGCGCTCGCGGACGTGATCGTGTTGGAGCTGCTGATAACCGGCCGCCCCTGCTCGTCGAGATCATCGCCGGTGTACCCGATGGACCCCTTGGCCGCGGTGACCGGGGGGTGCGAAGATGCGCCCATGAGTGATATGAATGACATGAGCGACAGAGAGGTCGCTGATGGTGCCGATGATTCGGAGAAGAGCCGCGCCGCACTGACCGTCCGTTCGACGAGCATCGGGTCCGACGGACGCTTCGCCGTCGAGTGCACTGGGCGCGGCGACGACGTCTCGCCCGGCCTGCAGCTCGACGGGCTCGATCCGCGTGCCCGCACCCTGGCGGTCACGCTCGAAGACCTCACCCACCCCCTCTTCGGCACAATGGCCCACTGGCTGGCGTGGAACATCCCCGCGGGCGGGCTGATCCCGCCGGCGATCCCCTCCGGCCGCACCGACCCGTCAACAGGAATCGTCCAGGGACTCGCCTACGGACTGCACCGGTATCGAGGGCCGAAGCCTCCTCGCGGCCGTACCCACACCTACCGCTTCACGGTGTACGCGCTGGACTGTGAGCTGACGGTCTCGTCGTTGACCCGTCTGGCCGGGCTCCGGCGTGCGATCAAGGGGCATGTCCTCCAGCGAGCGACCCTCGAGGGCGTCTTCGAGTAGGGGCGGGCGAGCCGCGTCGCGGGCCGGCCGACGACGGCGCACCGACCCGGGGAACAATCGGTGGCGGGTGGGCGTCCACCGTCCGGTGGATGCCTGTGTGGTCCGGGCGGTCGCTACCGGGGCCGGAGGCGGCGGCGAAGACTTGGGGCCATGACAACACCGACAGCGCAGACCGCGCACCCCTCGCCCACGGCGATCAGCGTCAACCAGCTCACCAAGTCCTACGGTTCCAAGCGCGTCCTGGACGGCCTCGATCTCACGGTCCCCACCGGGTCCGTTCTGGCGCTTCTGGGTCCCAATGGCGCCGGTAAGACCACCACCGTCGAGATCCTCCAGGGCCTGCGCCGCCGCGCCGGCGGCACCGTTTCGGTCCTGGGGGAGGACCCCGCCCGCGCCGGCCGGGCGTGGCGGGCGCGTATCGGCGTGGTCTCCCAGTCCTCCACCGATATGGGCGACCTGACGGTCACCGAGGCCGTTGAGCACATCTCCCGCTTCTACGCCGAACCGGCTGATACGGCCGAGACCGTCGCACGGGTCGGTCTCGCCGACGACGCCCGCACCCGGGCCTCTCGTCTGTCCGGTGGACGGCGGCGCCGCCTCGATGTGGCTCTGGCGATCATCGGACGTCCCGAGCTGCTCTTCCTCGATGAGCCCACCACCGGCTTCGACCCGGAGGCGCGCCGCGAATTCTGGGGCCTCGTGGAGGACCTGGCCGATGACGGCACGACCGTGCTGCTGACCACCCATTACCTGGACGAGGCCGCCCACCTGGCCGATGATGTCGCCGTCGTCCTGGGAGGAAGGATCGTGGCGCAGGGCGCGCCCGCCGACCTGGCTCGCGGCGAGGGCGAGGTCACGGTCTCCTGGCTCGAGGACGACGAGCAGCGCAGCGTGCGCACCATCGCCCCCACCGCTGTCGTCCGCGGCCTCATCGAGCGGCTCGCGGGGCCCGGCGGCGAGGTCCCCGGCCTCCAGGTGACCGCCCCGAGCCTGGAGGACCGCTACCTCGAGCTCGTCACCGCTCACGAGACCGCTGCTCGTCGGACCGCCGCCGTCGCGACCGCAGCCTGACAACCGGATCACCAGCCGATACTCTCCGAAGGATTTCTCCTTGATGACTGCCGCCACCGTTTCCATTCCCGTCCCCCCCGTCTCCTCAGCACCAGCCTCATCGGCCGCCCGTCTCCTGCGGGCTCCCGCGGGCGGCCTGAGGATCATGAGCGCCCTGGTCCGCGCCACGCTGCTCGGTTTCGTGCGCGAACCGGTCGGTTTCGTCATGCAGTTCCTCTACCCGCTGTTCATGCTCTTCATCTTCCACGCGGTCTTCCCCGGAGAGCTTTTCGCCGGCGTGTCCTACGCCCAGTACCTGCTGCCGGCGATGGTCACCACCGGGATCATGACCACCTGCCTGCAGAACCTGGCGGTGACCGTGGCCGGGGAGCGCGAGAACGGTGAGCTCAAGCGCCTGGCGGTGCTGCCCACCCCGTCGTGGGCGCACGTGGCGAGCAAGTGCGCGTCCAACACGATTCTCGCCCTGCTCAACGCCACTATGCTCGTTCTCGTGGCCCGCTGCGTCCTGGACATCGATCTGCCCGGCACCGCCCGCGCCTGGGGGCTGCTCGCCGCCACCATCGTCCTCATGGTCGCCACCTGCACCGCCCTGGGCCTGGCCATCGGTCGCACCCGCCCCACTCAGCGGGCCGCCTCCGCCCTGGTCACCCCCATCGTCCTCGTCCTCCAGTTCGTCTCCGGCATCTTCTTCCCCCTGGCTCAGCTGCCGACCTGGATGGTCGACGCCTTCTCCGTCCTGCCGGTGCGCTGGTCGGCCGAACTCATGCGCGAGGCCTTCCTGCCCTCCACCTTCGCCGTGGCCGAGCCCACCGGCGCCTGGGAGACCGGCAAGGGCCTGGCCGTCGTCGTCGCCTGGTTGGCGATCGGCGTCGTCGCCGCCATCGTCATCACCCGTCGCGATACGGTCGACCGGTGAGGGAACCCGCCATGAGGGACATGCAGGGCATGAGGGGCGCAGCCTCCGCCGCCCCCGCCCCGAGCCGGCCCGCACCCGTCGCACTGGCGGAGGCGGGCCGGCGCCCGTGGTGGCTCAACCTCTTCATCATCCGACGGCGCATCAACCTGCTCGGCCTCGTGCGCGCCCCCGACGACCCCGGTCGTCACCGCGTCGCTCTCATCATCATCTGGGCGGGGGCCGGGGCCGTGCTCCTCGCGGTGCTGTCCAGCGGCTGGGCGACCATCCTGTTCTTCGTCGTCTATCCCCTTCTATGGGCCGTCCACCGCACCCGTCGCTCCGGTGTGGTGGCGACCGTCATCTTCTCCGTCGGCATCGGCGCGATGATGCTGGTGCGGCCGGACCACGACTGGATCCGTGCCGCCGCCAACGGCGTCCTGTCCTGCCTGTTCTCCCTGTTCATCGGCCTGTGGTTCTGGCGCCTCTACGACGTCTCCGCCGTCCTGGCCTCCGCCTTGGACAGTGAGCGCGTCGCCCGCGAGACTCTGGCCGCCGCCCAGGCCGAGCTCGCCGCTGCCGAGCGCGCCGCGGGCCGGGCCGCCGAGCATCAGTACTGGGCCCGCGAGGTCCATGACACCCTCGCCCAGGGATTCATCTGCGTCATCACCCTGGCCCAGGCCGCCCGCACCGAGTTGATTCGGGGCCGCGCCGACGAGGCCGTCACCCGCCTGGACCAGATGGAGGCGCTCGCCCGCGACAACCTCGCCGAGACGCGCGCCCTCGTCGCCGGCGAGGGCCCCTCCGCCCTGCGCTCGGGCGACCTGCCCCGGGCCCTCCGACGGCTCGTCGACGCCCAGAGCGAGCCCGGGCGCACCATTGGCATCGACCTCCGCCTCCCCCCGGGGCTGGCGCGACCGATCGAGGTCGTCGTCCTGCGAACCGTCCAGGAGGCCCTATCCAACATCGCCCGCCACTCCGATGCCGCACGGGCGCAGGTTCTCATCGGCACCGAGCGTCTGGGAGCGGTCCGCGAGCTCGTCATCACGGTGACCGACGACGGCGTGGGCACGGGCGGACGGGCCGAGGGAACCGGGCTGACGGGAATGCGCTCGCGCGTCGAGTCCCTCGATGGCACTCTCACCGTCGACCCCGCTCACGCCCCCGACGCGGACGGACGCACCGGGACCACTATTGAAGCGAGAATCCCACTGTGAACACTCCGCCCGCTCCCTCCGGCCCCCGAACCGGCCCGAGCCAGCACCGGGAGTCCTTCCCCGTCAGGCTCCTCGTCGCTGATGACCATCCCGTCGTACGCTCCGGGATCGTCGGCATGCTCTCCTCCGAGGAGGGCCTCGAGGTCGTCGGCGAGGCCGCCGACGGCGCCGAGGCGGTCGAGCTCGCCGCCGGCCTCGTCCCCGACGTCGTCCTCATGGATCTGCGCATGCCCGTTCTCGACGGCGTCGAGGCCGCCCGGCGCATCCTCGCCCTGCCTCACGCGCCCCGCGTCGTCGTCCTGACCACCTACGACACCGACGGCGACATCCTGCGGGCCGTCGAGGCCGGCGCCATCGGCTACCTTCTCAAGGACTCCCCGCGCGAGGACATCCTCGAAGCGGTGCGCGCGGCCGCCGCGGGCCGCAGCGCGCTGAGCCCGTCGGTGACCACGCGTCTGGTGGGAGCCGCCCGCGGGACCGGTGGCTCCGCCGGGTCCGGTCGCGGCGCGAGCGCGGGCGCGCCGGTGACCCTGTCCCCGCGTGAGCGCGAGGTCCTGACCGCCGTCTCCCGAGGCCTGTCCAACAGCCGGATCGGCCGTGAGCTGTACATCACCGAGGCCACGGTGAAGACTCACCTGCTGCGCATCAACAACAAGCTCGGCGTCGACTCCCGCACGGCCGCCGTCACCGAGGCGCTCAGGCGGGGGCTGCTGGATCTGGGGTGAGCATCTTCTGACGTCTTTTTCGCAGGGCGGCCCTCCGCTTCGCTTGCGGCTATGCAGGAGAGGGCGAACCCGCGAAGCGGGCGGAATACCATGGCTCCTATGGATCGTTCGCAGCGCCGCATCGCCTTCGTCACGACCACCGGCGTCGGCTTCCTCGGGGCCGTGGCGCTGGCCGCTCGCGCCCTCCGCCCGCGAGGGGACGACTCGTCTCCGCTGCCCGGCGACGACCTGGTGCCCGGGGCGACCATCGTCGAGACCCACCAGATCGACATTGACGCCCCGGCAGCGACGATCTGGCCCTGGTTGGTGCAGCTGGGCTACGGGCGCGGCGGCTTCTACAGCTTCGACCTGCTCGAGCGTCTGGCGGGCGTGGGGATGACCAATGCTCGACGCATCGAGCCGCAGTGGCAGGACCTTGCCGTCGGCGATCAGGTGCGCCTGGCCGCCGACGCCGCCCTGGTCGTCGCGCGCCTGGAGCCCGAACGCTGCCTCGTCCTGTCCTCCGATGGCGGTGCCGCGCCGCCCGGGGCGGGCATGGACTTCGACTTCTCCTGGGCCTTCGTGCTCGATGAGCCCGGCGGGCTCGGCTCGGGCGGTTGCCGCCTGCGGATCCGGGAGCGCTACCGGCCCCGCCGGGGTGCGACGACGGCGGTGGTGCGGGCGATGCGCCCTGTCGCCAGGCTCATGACCTACGGGATGATGTGGGGCCTGCGCAGACGCTGCCGAGCTTGAGTCGTTCACGCTCAACCCCGGCTCACGCCCACTGCGAACAGGGGCATGACGACCCCGTCGGCACAGTTAGCCTTGTCAGCACGTGCCCAGAGCCCCGTTATGCCATCCCCAGGCGCAGGCGGGCGCACCGATCGACCGCATGTGCCGAGGAGAAACCAGCGATGTTCGAACGCTTTACCGACCGCGCCCGCCGCGTCGTCGTCCTGGCTCAGGACGAGGCTCGGGCGCTCAACCACAACTACATTGGCACCGAGCACCTCCTCCTCGGCCTCATCCATGAGGGCGAGGGGGTCGCCGCCAAGGCTCTGGAGTCGATGGACATCTCCCTGGACGCCGTGCGCGGCCAGGTCGTCGAGATCATCGGCGAGGGTCAGTCCGCGCCCAGCGGTCATATCCCCTTCACCCCGCGCGCCAAGAAGGTCCTCGAGCTTTCGCTGCGCGAGGCCCTCCAGTTGGGCCACAATTACATCGGCACAGAGCACATCCTGCTCGGTCTGCTGCGCGAGGGCGAGGGCGTGGCCGCTCAGGTTCTGACCAAGCTCGGCGCTGACCTGTCCACCGTCCGTCAGACCGTCATGCAGATGCTCTCCGGCTACGAGGGCAAGGAGACCGTCACGGCGGGCGGATCCGGCAAGGAGGGCGTGCCCTCCGGCTCCGCGATCCTCGATCAGTTCGGGCGCAACCTCACCGCTGCCGCGCGCGAGGGCAAGCTCGATCCGGTCATCGGGCGTCACAAGGAGATGGAGCGCGTCATGCAGATCCTCTCCCGGCGCACCAAGAACAATCCCGTCCTCATCGGCGAGCCGGGCGTGGGCAAGACCGCCGTCGTCGAGGGCCTGAGCCAGGCCGTCGTCCACGGCGACGTCCCCGAGACGCTGCGGGACAAGCAGCTCTACTCCCTGGACATGGGCTCGCTGGTGGCCGGTTCGCGCTACCGGGGCGACTTCGAGGAGCGGCTCAAGAAGGTCCTCAAGGAGGTGCGCACCCGCGGCGACATCGTCCTGTTCATCGACGAGATCCACACCCTCGTCGGTGCCGGCGCCGCCGAGGGCGCCGTCGACGCCGCCTCCATCCTCAAGCCCATGCTGGCCCGCGGCGAGCTCCAGACCATCGGCGCCACCACCCTGGAGGAGTACCGCAAGATCGAGAAGGACGCCGCCCTGGAGCGCCGCTTCCAGCCGGTCACGGTGGACCAGCCCTCCATTGAGGAAACCATCGGCATCCTCAACGGCCTGCGCGACCGTTACGAGGCTTTTCATCGCGTCGTCATCACCGACGAGGCCATCGAGGCCGCCGCCAAGCTCGCCGATCGCTACATCAATGACCGCTTCCTGCCCGACAAGGCCATCGACCTCATCGACGAGGCGGGGGCGCGTCTGCGCATCCGCCGCATGACGGCGCCGCCCGAGCTCCGTGAGATCGATGATCGCATCGCCGAGGTCAAGCGCGAGAAGGAGTCCGCGATCGATGATCAGGACTTCGAGCGCGCTGCCGCTCTGCGCGACGATGAGCGCCGCCTGGCCGAGGAGCGCGAGAACAAGGAGGAGGCCTGGAAGACCGGCGATCTCGACCAGGTCGCCGAGGTCGACGAGAGCCTCGTCGCCGAGGTTCTGGCCATGTCCACCGGCATCCCGGTCGTCAAGATCACGGAGGCCGAGTCGGCCAAGCTGCTCAACATGGAGGCTGAGCTCCACAAGCGCATCATCGGTCAGGACAAGGCCATTCAGGCCCTGTCCAAGTCGATCCGCCGTACCCGTGCCGGCCTGAAGGACCCCAAGCGTCCCGGCGGCTCCTTCATCTTCGCCGGCCCCACCGGTGTCGGCAAGACCGAGTTGGCCAAGGCGCTGGCCGAGTTCCTCTTCGACGACGAGGACTCCCTCGTTCAGCTCGACATGTCCGAGTTCGCCGAGAAGCACACGGTTTCGCGGCTGTTCGGCGCGCCCCCCGGCTACGTCGGCTACGACGAGGGCGGTCAGCTCACCGAGAAGGTGCGCCGCAAGCCCTTCTCCGTCGTCCTGTTCGACGAGGTCGAGAAGGCCCATCCGGACATCTTCAACTCCCTGCTTCAGATCCTGGAGGACGGCCACCTGTCCGATGCCCAGGGGCGCGAGGTCGACTTCAAGAACACCGTCATCATTATGACGACCAACCTCGGCAGCAAGGACATCGGTAAGTCCGTGGCCACGGGCTTCCAGTCCACTGAGGGCGGCACTATGGACTACGAGGAGATGAAGGCTCACGTCAACCGCGAACTCAAGCAGCAGTTCCGGCCCGAGTTCCTCAACCGCGTGGACGATCTCATCGTCTTCCCCCAGCTGACCAAGGACGAGGTCCGCCAGATCGTCGACCTCATGATCACTCAGCTCGACAGGCGTCTGGTCGATCAGGAGATGACGATCGTCCTGACCGACGCCGCCAAGGAGCTTCTGGCCGAGCGCGGCTTCGATCCGGTGCTCGGGGCCCGTCCGCTGCGCCGTGCCATCCAGCGCGACATCGAGGACGCCCTGAGCGAGAAGATCCTCTTCGGTGAGATCGAGCGCGGCCAGAAGGTCGTCGTCGACGCCGAGGGCGAGGGCATTCTGGGTGAGTTCACCTTCCACGGCGAACCATGGGACCCTCGGGTCGGCTCCGACCCGTTGAGCGCGGAGGTCGCCGCCGAGGAGGATGCGGAGGCAGTCGTCGACACCGTGGGCGCGACCCAAAGTGGACCGGGGGAGCCCTGACTCCCATGTGACTCCTGTTACCCCGGATCGGCGACGACTCGTGCCGGTCTGAGAACGCCGGAGGCGATGCGCTCTTGACGGGGCGCATCGCCTCCGGCGTTCTGCCGCGCGTTCCCCGTCGGTCCCTTCATCGGACCGGGTCCTGCTCGGCGTCCGATCCCCCGCCCCGGTGAGAAACGCCCGAATAGATCTTTGAGACGGCTGAGCGAACAATTGTTACGCTAATGTGACTCCAACGCCGGGCGGAGCGGGTCAGCGGCGCACGTCCCTGGTGCTGATCGGCTTCCCGGTTCGTTGACGATGGATCGAATGATGCGACGAGAACCCCTGAACAAGCTTTATACGATCGCCCCGACGGGCACCACGGTCAACTCCCGGCACGCCAGCGCGCGTGCGCGGTGGGTGCCCGTCTTCCTGGCGGTCGTCGCGACGGAGGGGGTCCTCGTCCTGACGGCGCTGGGCGCTTCGACGGCAGCCATGGTCCTCGCCCTGGTCGTCCTCATCCTGATATCACTGGTGCTGCTCACGGCGCCGCCCGCCGACTCGGCCAGTGCGAGCACGGAGGAGTCCGTCGTCGAGGCCCGGGCCCGGGCGCGTGCCCTGGCCGCCTTCGAGGCCCAGGACCGCTCGGGTCGAGCACGCGCCCGGGCGCTGTGGACGATGCTGCAGGCGATGTCCCCCGCCATCCTCCTGGGTCTGGGCTACCCGATGGTCAGCTCCCAACTCGCCAGCCACGATGTCGGGGGAGTGCACCTGTCCTCCCTGGTCCTGTCCGTCTCCGTCGCCGTGCCGTGGCTCAGCCAGGTCGCGGGCACGCCCGTCTACCGGCTCGTCGGCGAGATCTCGTACGCGAGCGGCACCAGCGCCGCCTACCGTTTCGCGCGCATGTGGCCCGCGCTCGTGGTGCTGGTCGTCCCCCCCGTCCTGCTCGTGGCCGCCCTGGTCGTTCTGACCACCGGCTGGTCGACGACGGCGATGGCCGCCTACCTCGTACTGGCGCTGATGAACATGCTCTTCGTCCAGTCGCTCGTCGTCGCCGATATCGCGGGCAGCCGCGGACGCTGGACGATCGGCTGGGTCGCCTACGCGATCGTCCTGCTCATCGCGCCCACCGTCTGGATCCTCCCGCCGCTGGCGGGCCTGATCAGCCAGGTGGTCCTCATGGGCCGGGCCCTGGGCGGGCTCGCTCACCCGATGTCGGTGCCCCTGCGCCCCTTCCTTGCCGACACGGCCCGGGGCCTGATCATGGGCGGCGTCCTGTGGTCCGACAAGCTCTTCATGTTCCTGGTCAATGGAACCGATTTCGAGATCGTCGTCGTCTATCTCTGCCTCCAGCCCGCGGTCGTCGCCTATTCCTATTATTTCGCGGTCACCTCGCCGAGGATCAATCGCGCTGTCGCCCACTTCCAGACCGAGCTCACTGATGCGAGCATGGACAGGCTGCATGATCAGGGCAGGTTTTTGCGGCGCACCGTCACCGCCTCCCTGCGGCGCGCCGTCGTCGTCGGCGTCGTGAGTGTGGGGGTCGCGGTCCTCACCGCGGCCCTCCTCAGCGGGAGCGGGACGGCCATCGGAGGGCTCGGTGCCATCGGCGTCCTTAAGGTGGCCGTCATCGCCGCCGCCAGCCTTCTGCTGACCGTGCTCACACTCCTGGCCTACGAGATCGAGCACGTGGGGGACCGCACCGGCGGGCTCGTACTGTCGAGCATCCATCTGGCCGCCGCGCTGGGCCTGTTCATCGGGCTCGGCTCCCATGCCGTCCGGGCCTACGCAGCGGTCGGTCTCGTCGATCTCGTTCTGGTGGTGGTGGCGTTGACCGTGTACCGGTCGCGGTGGAGGTCACCGGAGTACGCGTTCTTCTGGGGAAAGGCACTGTCGTGGTAGACGTGGTGAAGAGCAACCAGGACGTCGTGCCGCAGGACGGCGAACGCCCCCGCCCCGACGGCGTCCCTCTGGACGGACGCTACGAGGATGTCGATGTGGCCATTGTCATGGAGTCCACCTATCCGTACCTCAAGGGCGGCGTGAGCGCCGTCGTCCATGACATCATCACCGGTAATCCTGACCTGCGCTTCGGCATCATTCACATCGCCTGGTGCTCCACCTCGCCGCTGAAGGACCTGTACACCATGCCCTCCAATGTGGCGTGGGTGCGGGTGGTCTACCTGTCGATGGAGGAGCATGAGGACTTCCTGCGCACCAGGCCGCAGGACCTGCACATGGGACGCCGGGACCGCCGGACGCTGGCCCGGCGGCTGGTGTCCGCCCTGCGTTCACTGGCCGAGGATGCCGACCCCGGGCCGTTGTGGGACCTGATCACCGACGGCATGGCTGCCTCGACCCGTCGCTACCCGCTGTGGGCCCTGCTCGGCACGCAGGAGTTCATGGAGGTCTACCGCGAGTCCATGCCGTGCCTGGGCATGAGCATGGCCGACCTGTTCTGGCTGCTGCGCGACTTCTTCTCCCTGGCCTACGCGGTGCTCTCCGAGACCATGCCGCGGGCCGCCGTCTACCACGCCCATACCACCGGCTACGCCGCGCTTCTGGCCGCCAATGCGGCCCGCGAGCACGGCACCTCCTACCTGCTGACCGAGCACAACCTCTACGTGCGCGACACCGTCAACACGCTCCTGGGCCGCCGCATGGATCAGATCGTCACGCTGGCGGACTACCGGTTCTTCGACGTCACGCCCCGTGAGCGCATGTGGATGGCCTGGTGGCTGGAGATGGGGCGTATGTGCTATCCGACCGCTTACACGACCACCTACCTCTACCCGGCGGCCGTCGAGGAGGCCCGGGCCCTGGGCGGTGACCCGTCCAAGGCCGTCGTCATCCCCAACGGGGTCGTCGTCGAGGAGTTCGACGCGGCTTACGCGGCGCGTCGTGCCGTGACCGGTCGGATCCGGGCCGAGGGAGCGGACGAGCACCTGTGGCGGCTCGTCTACATCGCGCGCGTCGTGCCCATCAAGGGGCTCATGGACCTCATCGAGTCCATACGGATCCTGCGCGACCGGGGCTGTCGGATTCATCTGGACGTGTGCGGCCCCACCGAGCACGTGCCGGAGTACTACGAGCGGTGCCGGGCGCGCATCGTCGAGCTCGACCTGGCCGAGCTCATCACCATCCGCGGCACAGTCAAGGTCCGCGAGTGTCTCACCGAGTTCGATCTGTTCCTTCTGCCCTCCTACAACGAGGGCCTGCCGGTGGTCTCCCTGGAGACCATGGGGGCGGGCATCCCCACGGTGAGCACCGACGTCGGGGCGGTGCGCACCGTCGTCGAGACCGAGGTCGTCGGCCCGGACGGGAGATCCTGGGGGCCGTGCGGTCTGGTCATCCCGCCGGGCGACCCGACGGTCATGGCCGACTGCGTCCAGCGGATCATCGGCGACATGGACTTCTACGAGCGTCTGAGCCTGGCGGCCAGGGGCAGAGTGGAGGCCGCCTACGACCTGCGGCGCGTCAACGCCTCCTACAACGAGATCTACCGGCGCGGCGGGGCCGGCCGTCGGGAGGTCAGGCGCAGGAGCAGACGGGGGGCGGGTCGCCGGGGCGCGGGCCGGGCCGCCCGGGTCGGACGGATCAGAGCCGGGCGCAGAACCGCCCCGGCAGCCGGAGGAGTCATCGCGCCGTCCGAGGCGTGGGAAGGAGGACATTCATGACATCGAGACGGGGGTCGGGGGCCTGGATCCGTTACGGGGGCGCTCTGAGCGAGGACGAGTTGGCCTTCGCCGCGGACCACTACCGGGCGGCGATCCTCCAGCCGTGGGAGACCGGGGCGGCGGCCCGCCTGAAGGACATGCGCGAGGACATGGTGGTCCTCGCCTACAAGTGCCTGTCGTCGGTGCGGGATTTCGAGCCGGCCGAGCGACGCGCCTCGGGCCTGAGCGCCGGCGAGGCCCGCCGGGGAGGCTGGCTGGCGCGCCGAGCCTCAGGGAATACGATCGAGTGGAGCACCTACTCGGGCCATTATCAGATGCGGGTGTGGGATGAGGCCTACCGGCGGCGCTGGACCGAACGGGTTCTGGAGGCCATGGTCGGCACCGCCTTCGACGGGGTCATGGCCGACAACGACGTCTTCGAGGATTATTACGGCATCGATCTGCCCGACTTGGATCCCGCCGACGCCTCGGCGCCCCGCAGCGCCGCCGGGCTGCGCGCCGCTTTGAGCGAGCTCGTCGACGACGCCGGGCGCGCGCTGAACGGTGAGGGACTGCTGCTCGTGCCCAATATCGCCGAGGCGCGCCGGGAGCCCGGGCGCTGGCGTCACCACGCCTCCTGGGGCGGTGGCTTCGACGAGTGTTGGCTCGGGTGGGGGGATGACTCCTTCTTCAGCGAGAACACGGCGCTCGCGCAGGTGTCGCAGCTCAATGGTCCGGGGCTGAGCATCGTGCGCACCCCCTCGGGCGGGTCGGGGCCGCGTTTCGACGGATCCCCCTCCGCCCTGTACGGGCTGGCGGCGTTCTGGGTGTTCGGAGGGGGGCCCGACTACGTGCGGACTTCGGCGGATCCGGGGCCGGGCCGGTCGAGTTGGTCGGGGACGGCATCCCCGTCGCTCCCGCGCGGTGCCGCGCTGCGCGCCTACGCGGCCACGGGAGCCGACGACTACTCGCGCGCGGCCTGGTTCCCCGCGCTGGACGCCGATCTCGGAGCGCCCCTGGGGAGCGTCGTGACGAGCGGGGACGCGTGGCGGCGCGATTTCGAGGGCGGGGTAGCCGCCGTCGTCCTGGACGGGAACCGGAATGGCACTGTCCGCCTGCCGGACGGGCTCCGGGCGCCGGGACCGACGGGTCGTCCGGACGGCGAGCCGCTGGGGCGCAAGGTCCGGCTCTCCCCTCACCGCGGGCTGATCGCCCTCCGGCCCTGAGCGGTCCTGAACCGGGTGGCCGCACTCGATCGGCTCGGAAGGCCCGGTCGATTCCGTCGGTCCGGTCGACTCCTCCGACTCGACCGGCCTGATCGGTTCAACAGGCCCGGGCGACTCCGCCGGCTCGGATGATGCTCGCGCGGGTGTCGCCGGGCTTCCGTCGCTGCCGCGCGGCGCCGCTCGGCGCGCCTACGCGGCCACGGGGGCCGACGACTACTCGCGGACTCCCTGGTTCCCGGCGCTGGATGCGGACCTCGGGGCGCCCCTCGGCGAGGCCACGAGGGACGACGGCGTGTGGCGCCGCGATTTCGAGGGCGGAGTGGCCGCCGTCGCGCTCGGCGAGGAGGGAGGCGGCACCGTGCGTCTCCCGGCGGGCCTCAGGTCACCGGGGCCCACCGGGGACCCGGACGGTGAGGCGCTGGCTCTGGAGGTGCCCCTCAGCGCGCATCGTGGGATGATTGCCCTGCGTGCCTGAGTCATGACCCGGTCCGGCTCGTGCGAGATCCGATAATGGGACTAAAGACCTGTCAAACGTTAGTCATGTTGGGTGGATCATTGACCTGCTTGACTTCCTGAGATCCCCGCCGTCCCGTACAGCGTTCTCTCGGGCAGGAAGCGCGGCGTCCGTCTCGGGCGGCGTCGACAGAGTTCCACAGGGCCCAGGACAAGGATGACCTATGGCACAGACTTCCCAGAATAGCGCGGCGGACATCGCGCACAAGCCCATGATGAGCACTGCTCAGATCCTGCTGATGAACGTCGGATTCTTCGGCATCCAGTACTCCTTCGGCATGCAGCAGAACGCCATGTCGCCCATCTACCAGTTCCTCGGGGCTTCCGCTGACGAGATCCCCATCCTCAATCTGGCCGGACCGATCACCGGCCTGCTCATCCAACCGCTCATCGGGGCGCTCTCGGACCGGACCTGGAGCGAGAAGTGGGGACGCCGTAAGCCCTTCTTCCTCATCGGGGCCGTCGGCTGCTCCGTGTTCCTGTTCCTCATGCCCTTCGTCACCGCCGTGTGGATGGCGGTGCTGTGCCTGTGGCTGCTGGACGTCTCGAACAACACGGCCATGGAGCCCTACCGGGCCTTCATCGGCGACCGCCTGCCCTCCAAGCAGCTCGCCAAGGGCTTCCTCGCCCAGTCCCTGTTCATCGGCGCCGGCTCGGCCCTGGCCGCCGGGACCCTCGTCGTTCTGGAGAAGACCCTGGCGGGCGCCACCGCCGCCGGCATCCCCTACTGGGTCTTCGGCGCCTTCATGGTGGGCTCGGTGTGCTCCATCGGCTCGGTGCTCATCTCGGTGCTCTCCACCAAGGAGCTGCCGCCCACGCCGGAGGGCTTGGTCGAGCTCGAGCGCAAGAAGCGGGAGGAGGGCCCCTTCGGCTTCGTCAAGGACATCGGCGTCGCCATCGTCGAGATGCCCCGCGGCCTGAAGAAGATGGCCCTGGTCTACCTCTTCCAGTGGTACGCCATGAACGTCTTCTGGCAGTACCTGGGCCTCATGTGCGCGGCCGCCTACTTCGGAGTCGACGTCCATCAGGAGGGGTACGCCGAGACGGCCGCCTTCAACGACGCTTCCGGTTTCGCCACCGGGCTCATGGTCGTCTACTACGTCTCCTGCACGGTCGTCGCCCTCTTCCTGGCGCGACTGGCCAACCGCATCGGCCCCAAGCACGTCCACACCGCGGCGCTGTGCCTCGCCGCCGTCTGCCTGGTCCTGCTCACCCGCATCGGCAGCCCCGGCCACACCGCGGTCCTCTACCTGCCCATGATCGGCATTGGTGTGGCCTGGGCTTCTATTACGGGCGTACCCTACATCATGGCCATTGAGATGATCCGCAAGGAGCGCCGAGGCGTCTACATGGGCGTTATCAATATGATGATCGTCATCCCCCAGTTCATCCAGACCCTCACCTTCGGTCCCATTTACAAGCACCTGCTCGGCGATCACCCGGTCAACGCCCTGCTCTTCGTCGCAGTCTTCCTCATCATCGCCGGTCTGCTCATCGAGTGGATCGACACCGATAGGGACGCGGATCCGCTGGTGCGCACCGCCGTCACCACGACCGAGACCGCCGTCGCCTGACCGACCAGCACCCGCGACACACGCGAAAGGACCGATACTCGTGTATACAACCATTGTCGCTGGAGTCGGCGACCTCGTGGAGGACAAGCACGTCCTCGATCGCGCCTTCGAGATGGCCCGCCTCAACGACGCCACCCTTCTGCTCGTCGCGGGCTTCGACCCGGTCACGGCCCGGGACAGGGCCCGTCTGACCGATGCGGCGTCGGAGCCGCGCTTCTCCGAGACCCATCTGAGTGAGGAGGAGGCCTACGACCTCGTCGAGCGGGCGCGCACCCTCGCCGTCGAGCACGGAGTGCCCCTGTGCCAGGGGGTCGTTGTGGCGGGGGCGGCGGTCTCCGCCCTCACCTTCGTCGCCGTCGAGGCGCAGGCGGATCTCGTCGTCGTCGGTTCCCACGGCGTTGATTCGCTCCTGGGCAGGCTGTTCGGCGCGGTCAGCATCCAGGTGCTGCGCAAATCGGAGTGCGACGTCCTCGTCGTCGTGCCCTGATGGCGACGATGTCCTCGCCCCCCCCGAGCGCCCTCCGCGAGCGGGGGTGACGGACGCACCGTGACTGTGCTCCCGCCTTGGGTATGGACCATACGTCGACCATGCAGGGCGAGACGGCGGACGCTCGGCCCATCAAGGGCGGGGGGAAGGGCGCGCGGAGCGGATCCGCCGGGATCAGCGCAGACTGGTACCCATGAGACGGCGCCGCGGACTGCGCGCCGACGACGTCACCGTCATCGAGGAGTCGGCTCTGCGCAGAGCCATCATGGGCTCCGTCGTCAGCAACATCATGGAGTGGTACACCATCGGTGTCTGCCCTTCTACCCCTATATCGCCGTCCTGATCGGCCGGGCATTCCTGCCCGACGAGGCCGGCGGTCTCTGAGCGGGGCCGGCTCGCGCCCCTCCCGCCTGGGCGGGCAGAATGGGGCGCGCTGAGACCGATGAGTTTGGTCTAGGACCGAGGTCACATTAGAGTGATGCACGAGACGACGCGGTGTCTGCGTCGTGCCTGCGTCAGGATGACGTGAGACCGAACGAGATCGAAAGGGGCATGGATGCCCACGTACGTGTACCGTTTCAGCGAGGGGACCAAGGACCAGAAGGACCTCTTGGGCGGCAAAGGGGCCAACCTCGCCGAGATGACCCGCCTCGGCCTACCGGTTCCACCCGGATTCACCATCACCACTGATGCCTGCCGCGCCTATCTGGCCGACGGCGCCGTCCCCGATGAGCTCGCCGTCCAGGTCACCACCGCGCTGCGCGGGGTCGAGGAGGAGCTCGGCCGTGAGCTCGGAGCGGCGAAGGATCCGTTGCTGGTCTCTGTGCGCTCCGGTGCCAAATTCTCCATGCCCGGCATGATGGAGACCGTCCTGAATATCGGGCTCAACGACGACTCCGTCGTCGGGCTGGGGGAGGTCTCCGGCGACGAACGCTTCGCCTGGGACTCCTACCGGCGTCTGATCCAGATGTTCGGCAAGACGGTGCTGGACATCGACGGCGATCACTTCTCCCGGGTGCTGGATGCCAAGAAGGCCGAGCGCGGAGTCGGCCTCGACTACGAGTTGAGCGTGGATGCGCTCAGGGAGCTGGTCGAGGAGTACAAGCGGATCGTGGTCGAGCGCGCCGGCATCGACTTCCCCCAGGACCCCCGTGTCCAGCTCGACATGGCCACCGAGGCCGTCTTCCGCTCCTGGAACACCGAGCGCGCCCACATCTACCGCCGCCGTGAGAAGATCCCGCACGACCTGGGCACCGCCGTCAATGTGTGCACCATGGTTTTCGGCAACATGGGGAAGACCTCCGGCACCGGCGTCTGCTTCACCCGCGACCCCTCCACCGGCCGCTCCGGCGTCTACGGCGACTACCTGGTCAACGCCCAGGGTGAGGACGTCGTCGCCGGCATCCGCAACACCCTGTCCCTGGCGGACCTCGAGCGCCTGGACAAGGCCTCCTACGACGAGCTGCGCTCCATCATGCACCGCCTGGAGACCCACTACCGCGACCTGTGCGACATCGAGTTCACCATCGAGCGCGGCAAGCTGTGGCTCCTGCAGACCCGTGTGGGCAAGCGCACCGCCGCGGCCGCCTTCCGTGTGGCCACCCAGCTGGTCGACGAGAAGCTCATTACTGCCGACGAGGCCCTCACCCGCGTCACCGGCGAGCAGCTTACCCAGCTCATGTTCCCCCAATTCGCCGACGTCGGGGACCGCGACCTGCTCACCCGCGCCATGCCGGCCTCCCCGGGCGCGGCCGTCGGTCACATCGTTTTCGACAATTCCGAGGCCATCGCGCGTTCGCAGGCCGGCGAGCCGGTTATCCTCGTGCGCCGTGAGACCAATCCCGACGATCTGCCCGGCATGGTCGCGGCCACCGGCGTGCTCACCTCCCGCGGGGGCAAGACCTCGCACGCCGCCGTCGTCGCCCGAGGCATGGGCAAGACCTGCGTGTGCGGCGCGGACGCCCTCGAGGTGGACGCCGAGGCCAGGACCGTGCGCGTCGCCGGACGCGAGGAGGTGCTCACCTCCGAGGCGATCATCGCCATCGACGGGCAGACGGGCGAGGTCTTCCTCGGCGAGGTCCCCGTCGTCGACTCCCCGGTCATGACCTACCTGCGCCGCGGCCTGGAGACGGCTCTGGACTACGCCGGGGACGTCGACACCCGCGAACTCGTCACCAGCGTGGACCGCCTCATGCGTCATGCGGATGAGGTCGGGCGTCTCCGGGTGCGGGCCAACGCCGACACCCCCGACGACGCCCGCCACGCCCTCCACCGCGGGGCCAGGGGCGTGGGCCTGTGCCGCACCGAGCACATGTTTCTCGGTGAGCGCAAGAAGTTCGTGCAGAACCTCATCCTCGCCGCCGACGACGCCGAACGGGAGGACGCTCTGGCGGCCCTGCTGCCCCTGCAGAAGGGCGACTTCGTCCAGATGCTCGCCACGATGGATGGCAGGCCCATGACGGTGCGCCTCATCGACCCGCCGCTGCACGAGTTTCTGCCGGACCTGACCGAGCTGAGCGTCAAGGTGGCTCTCGACCGCGAGCGCGGCGTCCTCGACAGCGCCGATGAGACGCTGCTCACCATCGTGCGCAAGAGTCACGAGGCCAACCCGATGCTCGGCCTGCGCGGCGTGCGCCTGCTGCTGATCATGCCGGGCCTCATCGAACTGCAGGTGAGGGCCATTGCCGAGGCCGCCGTCGAGCGCCTCGCGGCCGGCGGCGACCCCCATCCGGAGATCATGGTTCCGCTCATCGGCTCGGTTCGGGAGATGCAGATCGCCCGTGAGCGCGTCGAGGCCGTCCTCCGCGAGGTCTCGGCGGATTCCGGCTACGCGCTCGACTTCCCGATCGGGTGCATGATCGAGCTGCCGCGCGCCGCGCTGACCGCCGACCACATTGCCGAGGAGGCCGACTTCTTCTCCTTCGGCACCAACGATCTGACTCAGACCACGTGGGGCTTCTCCCGCGACGACGTTGAGTCCTCCTTCGTGGGTCGGTACATCGAGGGGGGCATTTTCGGGACCTCGCCGTTCGAGTCCATTGACGCCGACGGTGTGGGCGGCATGGTGCGTCTGGGTATCGAAGGCGGGCGCTCGACCAGACCGGGCATGACGATGGGCGTGTGCGGCGAGCACGGCGGCGATCCGGAGTCCATCGACTTCTTCCACCGGGCCGGGCTCGACTACGTGTCCTGCTCGCCGTTCCGTGTTCCGGTCGCCCGGTTGGAGGCCGGTCGCGCCGCGGTGGCGTTCCCGGGGACGGCTTCCGGAGTGAAGTGACGCCGGTACTGGCGGGCCGGGCTTCGCATTCGGCTCGCTGAGTCGGGCGGGCCGGACTTCGCATCCGGCCCGCCCGCTGCTGTCACCGTCCCGCCCGTCTTCGACCGGGCCTGCCGGGAATTCCGCTTCCACCCCGGCGTCATCGTCACCGATGAGCTCGATCGCGTCATCCCACGCATTCCCGAGGCGATCGCCGAACCCGGTCGAGCTCGTCGGGGCCTCGCCTCATGGGCCGTCGCCGGGCGCTTCTCGCAGAGCGCAGTGCCGCCCGGTCCGGCCAACGGGGCGGGTGATGCGGCGAGCGCGGATGCCCGCTCTCGCAACGACCTCGCCCGATGCGTCGAACGGACCGGGGAGCGCTCGTCTCTCGCGCGCCCCGCCGTCGCCGTCTGCTAGCACGTCTCGCCCCGGAATCCGTGGTGCCGCACCGGTGGCGAGCATGAGAGGATGGCCAGACGGATGGCGTCACCGCCCGGGGCCGCCGTTACGACCGAGTTGATCGAGATGATCCAGAGAGGCACGTTATGGCGCTGTTCGAGCTGACCGGCAACCGACTCGAGGCCACGGCCCTGGGGGAGCCCGCCGACGCTTCACAGCGAACCACCGTGCTGGGGGCCGTGCACGGCCAGCTCGTGGAGGTCCTGCGGCGTCCCGTCTTCCCCGTCGTCTGGGAGCGCGAGGGCGAGGTCGACGTGCTTACCGCCCTTGACGCCGCCTGCCAGGTGATGTGCGTTGAACTGCTCGATCACCTCGACGGCGCCGCGCTCGTGTCGGCGATGGCGCGCACCGCTGCCGCCGCGCAGAGCGGATGGGGGGATCTCGCCTCCCACTACCCGGGCGGCAGCACCGTCTTCCGGGAGGACTGGGAGGAGTTCCGCGAGACGGTCCCCGTCGGCGTCGGTCCGGGACCGCGACTGACTCTCATCGCCATGAGCGTCGACGACGACGTCCGCGCCGCTCTGGCCCTACTATGCGCGGGTATCGATGTGCACGAGGCTCAGGTGCGCACCACGGAGGAGGGGCGCACGCTGGTCGCGCTGGACCCGGTGCGCCACGACGCCCTGGACCCCCTGGGCGGCTCCGGCGCAGTCCTCGTGGCCCGGAATTCGCGCGCGAATCTCGGCCTCGGAGGGACGAGGAGGAATGACGAGGACGAGCGGGGCCCGGTCGCGGACAGGACGAATCCCGCCACCGTTCCGGTGCCGAGCGTGAGGCGGACGACCCGGACATCGCACTCGAGCAGGAAGGAGCACGCATCTCAGACCGGCGGCGCGCCCGCCGTCGCCGCGCAGACGGGCGGCGTGCGCACCGGCGGGGCCGGTGGCAGAGTCGAGGCGGCCCGTGCTCGCGCCGCGGGGCCGCGCGTCGACCGGTCCCGGGCCGGCGGGTCGGCCACCGCCGTCGCCGAATCGGAGACCACCGGTGCGATCGCCACCGCGAGTCCCGACGATGTGACTGCGCCCAGCGCGCGCCTGACGAGAACGCCGGACACCGACGCCGACCGCAACCACCGCGCCACCGCTCCGGTCCTCGGGGCGCAGCCGACCGTGCCCTCCGGCGGCCAGTCGGCGGCCGTGCTGGCCTCCGTCGCCGCCCGGATCGACACCCCGGTCACCCTCGTGTGGCAGCGGATGCGGCGCGGCATCCACCATGAGGCGGTGCTCAGCGCCGACGGCATCATCACTCTGTCCAACGGAATGCGTTTCCGCGACCCTTCCGCCGCGGCCAACGCCGCGCAGCACACCCAGGACATGGACGGGTGGCGCGTGTGGCGCATCGGTGCACAGGGACCCGCACTGCGCGATTTCATCGAGGATTGAGACGGGGTTGTTCCTGTCCTAATAGCGGTGAACGCTATGACAGTATTTTCTCGAGGAGATGTTACGACGATGAACGCGAAAGATCTTCCACCAACCGATCTGCTGTACAACGATGATCCTTATGCGGCTGAGTGCGAAGCCTCGGTTATCGCCGCGAGTGGTGACGATCTGGTTCTCGATAGAACCGTATTCTATCCCGAGGGCGGGGGTCAGGCGGCTGATTCGGGAACATTGAACGGCATCCCGGTACATCGACTCGAACGCGTGACCATCTCAGAGAGATCGACGCCCGAGGGGATACCCGTCCCCCTGGAGTCGACCGTAGTTCATACGGTACCCGACCACGGTCTCGTTGCTGGCGATCGGGCTCATCTTGTGCTCGATTGGGAGAGAAGATATGCCAATATGAAGATGCACACGGCCGCGCATCTGCTGTTCGCGGCGACCAGGGAGTTCCTTGAGGAGGAAGGACAATCCGCCGTTACTAAAGGGTGCCAGATCGAGGGTGCGTCGGCTCGCTTCGACTTCAGGGCGGACATCGGGACTGAAGCGATCGCCGGTATTGAGCGTCGAGTACGAGAATTGGCGCAGTCAGGACTCGAGGCGCACGTGGAGAGCGCTGACAACGGGTTGCGGACGTGGCACTTGGAAGAGATCGAGATCCCCTGCGGCGGGACTCACGTGCGGAGCATGACCGAGCTCGATGGTGAACCGCATGTGAAGCGCAGGCGCAAAGGAGCGGGATTGACCCGGCTTTACATCGCGCTCACCTGATTGCGGCCGGACGGTCCTCGGGGCGATATCAGACGTCCGGGACGATCCCTAGACGCCGGCCGAGCCAGTCCATCTGGTCCGCCATCGCCACCGACCACGTCGCCCAGGTGTGCCCGCCGGCGTACTCCCGCTGTGAGACACTCATCCCCGCCTGCGTCGTAGCGTCCACCAGCACGGGCACGACGGGCCTGTACTGCTTATCATCGCGCCCCACGGAGACGATCCCGGATACACCCGAATACCGCCCCGGGGGCGCGGACGCCATGATCGTCAGCGGATCGTTGGCCTCGTAGGACGCGCGGTCACCGTCGAAACCGACATTGATCGTCCGCTGCTCGGAGCCCAGGCTCGGATGCTCCTCCGCGCTCATCGCCAGAAAGTTCCGGTACACCTCCGGGGACCGCGCGGCCACCTGCAGCGCGCAGGTCCCGCCGTTGGACAGCCCCGCCACCGCCCAGTGCTCCGGGTCGAGGTCCACCTGCAGGTTCTGGCGGATCCAGTCCGGGACGTCGCGCTCCAAGTAGGTCGCCACCCTTCCCCCGCGCACGGTGTCCGAGCACAGAGGATTGCGGTAAGGACTGCCGAGCAGGTCGGCGACCACGACCACCGGCGCCAGGCCGTCGTGGGCAGCGGCGTAGGCGTCCATGGTGTCCTTCAGACCGCCCAACTCGAACCAGTCCGAGGGGCTTCCCGGCTGCCCGGTGAGCGCGACGACCACCGGCAGGGCCGGCCGCTCCTGGGTCAGATAAGCCGGCGGCAGGTAGATGACGGCGTCCCGGGGACTGAAACCCCTGGTGCCCGACTGATCGCCCGCGGGGATCGGTGCCGTGACGACCTGTCCGCGCGGAGGCATGTCATCGGGGGCGACCCACGTCGTCGACAGCGCCCCCTCCCCGCGCTGGGGCGCCTTGGCGTGGGGCGCCGCGGTGGGCAGCGCGGCCAGCGGCGTCGTCGCCACACCGAGGCCGAGAACGGCGGCCAGGGAGGGGAAGGCGGCGAAGAAGGCGTTGATGGCCAGCAGCGCCGCCGCCACCACCGCGACGACGCTCGCACCCGAGCCCGAGGCCCGCACCAGCCGCCGCTTCCAGGATCGCACGCGCTCGCGGTCGGCCTCGGCGCTGCCGCCCAGCAGCACCTGGGCCACGACGAAAGCGGCCAGGCCCACCCACATCCACACCAGCGGGCCGATGCCGTCGGCCACCGGTCGCCAGACGACATCCACCGCGAGCCAGCAGCCCGCGCCGAGCGCAAGCCCGGCGGCGGGGGCCGCCAGCTGCCGCGGACGGGGCAGGTGCCGGGTCCGCGTCACCCACAGGACGGCTGCGAGGATCACGACGAGGGCCAGGCACGCACCGCCCATCCACGGCTGAAGCAGTCGTACCGAGCGCAGCGCCCCGGTCGCCGACTCAGTCATGGGTCACGAGCACCTGCGCGAAGCGCGCGGTCTGGGCCGGAGTCAGATCGGGCACGTAGGCATGGGCGATGGCCACCCCGACCGCGGGTAGATCCACGACGTCGGGCACGGCCAGGTACATGGGGACCTTGCGCGGTTTGAACTTGCGTTTGAAGGAGTGCAGGGAGGCGAAGCCGTAGGCCGGTTCGAGCAGCGAGGCGAGCAGATCGAGCAGCGGGTCGAAGCGCGAGGCGCCCACGTCGTCGACGCCGTCCCCGGTCAGGTCCCCGGAGATCCCCGATCGGGCCAGCGGGGCCCCCGACAGCGACATCACCTCGAGACCCTCCCCCTGAGCGTCCTGGGCGGCCCGGGCGATGAGGTACTCGATCGCCGGACGCCAGCCGCCCTCCCGACGCCGCATGAGATCCAGAGTCAGCCCGATCACCTCGCCGTCGCGGTGCACCGGCATCCAGGAGGTGACGGCGTGGACGGTGCCGCCCTCGTCGACGGCGAGCAGCAGGCGCGTGTCGTCGTCGTCGATCTCCCGCAAACCGCCGAGCGTGAAACCCATCTCGGGTAGAGCCTTCTCCCCGACCCACGCCTGCGAGATGGCGCGGATCTGGTCGCGGCGGCCCTCCGGGGCGGTGCGCCAGGTCGTCCATTCCGCCGTGATGCCCTCGCGACGGGCGTGATTGAGGGCGGTGCGCACATCCTGGAAGACCTTGCCCTTGAAAGCGAGCCCGGGCAGGTCGATGACGGCCTCCTCGGCGACCTGCAGGACCGTCCAGCCGTGCTCGCGAGCGACGAGCATCGTGGGCTCGTGCACGGAGTACAGCGCCGGCACGAGCCCGGCCTCGTGCGCGAAGGCGGTGAACCCCTCGACGGCCTCCTTGGTCTCCTCGGGACCGGCGGCGGCCGGGTCGCCCAGGGTCAGGGCGACACCGGAGCCGGCCCGGTAGGCGAAGCCGGTGCGCTTGTCGTCCGCGATCCAGGCGTCATTGCCGGGCCAGGTGAGCATCCAGCCCAGGGTGCCGGCTCCGCGCGCCCGGACAAGAGCGACGAGGTCCTCATGGTTGACGCTGGGAGTGATCGCGGGCTTGGTCATGGCCACCCACGCGCACACGATGGCGGAGACCCAGGCGAAGGTGGGGAAGAACCAGGTGGCGAGGCAGGCGAGCGGACCATGGGGTCGCAGGGTGGGGGCGAGCAGACCTTCGGCGGAGGTCGGCAGAAGCCTGACGAGGAAATCGGTGATCAGCACCGAAGGCGTCGCCTCGGGCTCGAAGTCGTGGGCGACGATTGTCCCCAGCACGACGCTGGCCGCGGCGCAGGCGAACGCGGTGATCGTCCAGGTCAGGATGGCTTTGCGCACGACCCCTGGGCGGGTGTGCAGTCTCAGGTGGTCGCGGTTCCACACGACCAGCAGCACGATGCCCGCGTTGAGCATGAGAGGCAGGGCCATGTGGTTCGAGATGTTCCAGGAGCTCGGCGGGCTGGAAACGGTCGGCGGCTCGGTGCCGTCCAGGGTGAATTCGGCATTGACCGACAGGACCGAGCATATGGCGAGGAAGAGCTGAAGGAGGATCGTGCCCACGGCGGCGGTGCGGCGCCCGCGGCGCAGCCCGTCCGCCAGGGCCAGCTGGAGCAGAAGCGGCATGAGGCTCAGGCCGAGGGCACCGGTGACGGGGTGGACGACCTCCCGTTCGGGGAACACGCCGTAGCGGGCGCTGGCGAGCGGGCCGAAGGCCGCCCGTGAAACGGCCGCCAGCGCCAGCATGAGCGACCAGCAGGCGACGACGAGCGCCAGGAGATTGCGGGACGTCCTGCGCGTGCGTGATAGCCGAGCGGAGGAGACGGACCCGCGCCAGGTGATCATTCCCACGAACAGGCCTGTGGTGGCGGCGCCCAGGCGGGCGAGGGCGCCGGGCGTTCCGGTCACCGCGGTCTCGACGAGGAGGAACCCGAGCACGAGCACACGAGTGCGGCGGCACCACAGATGATTCATCAGCGCTGTCGACGCCATGACGGGGCCGAGGAGAAGGAGTGGGATTCCCGAGATCGGGTGGCGGGTCATGGCGTGCCCCCACCCGGGTGCGACGGCGGTGATGAGCGGGTGAGCGACCAGGGCGGCGCCGATGCCGACGGCGTGGGATACGAAGGCGGAGATGAGGAAGGAACGCGAGCCGATGAATCGCTCGATGGCGATGCCGACGGTGAGCAGAACAACGACGCCGACGAAGGGACTTAGGTGGATAGTGCCGGTCCAGGCGGTCAGCAGGGACCACAGACGCATGGGATGGGCGGGCTCGGCGGCCAAGGGATTCTTCGGCAACCGCAGAGGCGAGGTGCGGTGGATGACGGCGAGCGCCACGGTGCTCAGGAGAAGGAGCCCGGCGAGGGCCGTGCAGACCCGCCCCTTGCGCAGCCAGGCGTGGGTGGTTCTGGCGCTGGCGGTCATGCGCGGTGACAGGTGCGCCGTGATGCGGGCGGTGTGCGGTGCGGCCTGGGACGACATGTGCATATCATGACTGACGCGGCGTGCCCCAACCTCCATCTGGCGGAGGAGGAGTGCGCGTCCTGATCCTGTCTCGGGCGGGGCGCGGCGGGCGAACGGTCGGATGCCGCCGTTCGGTCCTCCTCCCCGCCCGATGGCTCAGCGCAGGACGTAGCCGCCGAGCCAGCGACGCAGGGCCGCGAAGACCTGCTCGCGCACGGGCGGGGCGGACAACGTCAGATCGTGCACGCCGCCGTCGAAGCGCGCCACCGTCACCAGGGCGCCCAGGCCGATGGCGCGGCGGGCTGTTGCGTCGGCGTCGACGATCGTGTCGGCGCGCCGCGAGTGGGGCGTCCACGTGAGCGCCAGGTGACTGCGCGCCGAGCCCATCGACAGGATCGGGCAGCGGATGTCAAGGCCAGCGGCCACGCGCGCCTGCCCGGCCAGGATGGCCCGCAGCCAGCCGGGGCGGATCGGCGCGCAGGGCCGGGGCGACCATTCGGGCACGATGTCCCAGCCGGTGATGTAGGGGTCATCCGCCCAGGCGGGGTCGGGAAGCTCGCCGTCCCGCTCCAGCCACCCGTCGGTGACGCGGAAGAGCGCCTCGGGGTCGTGGCTCGGGAGGGGGATCGACATGCGCGGATCGCGCCGCGCCAGCGTCCGCACGACCGGCTCGCCGACCATGCGCACCGGTTCGGCCCCCTGATTCTCCAGCCATGCCGAGTTGAGCACGAGCGCGGCCAGGGCACCGGGATGGCGGTCGGCCCACAGGCAGCCGATGAGACCGCCGGTGGAGTGCCCGAGCAGGACGACGTCGCCGTCCCAGCCGTGCTCGGAGCGGATGACGGCCAGGGCCAGGCCGATCTCCTCGTCGTAGTCGGTCAGTGAGGTGATCCACCCGAGCATCTGTCCCTCGCGCAGGGAGCGTCCGTGGCGGCGCAGGTCCAGGGCGTAGAAGGCCCCGCCCAGGCGTGAAATCTCCCGGGCCAGGTGGGTTTGGAAGAAGTAGTCGTTCCAGCCGTGCAGGTACAGCGCGGCGAAGGTCGGGGTGGTGGGGGTGCCGGTCAGGGCCTGCGGGTCGGACGCGGGCATGTGCCGCACGAGAGTGGCAACGGCGTCGTCGTCCTCCTCGTCGGGCAGCAGTGGCAGGGTGCGCGCCTCGAAGCCGGGCCCCAGCAGGTCGGGTCCCCAGGCGTCCACCGGTGGCGCGCTCATGCGTCGGCCCGTGCTCCGTTCTCCGGGCCGTCCAGGAAGGAGCGCAGGATCGCGTTCATCTGCTCGGCCTCGATGAGGAAGCCGTCATGACCGTGCAGAGAGTGGACGGTCTCGCGGCGGGCTCCGGGGATGGCCTGGGCGAGCTCGGCGGCCTGGGCGGCCGGGAAGAGACGATCGGAATCGATGTCGATGACGAGGGCGCGGGCCGTGACCGCGTCCAGCGCGGCCGGGATGCCGCCGCGGCCGCTACCGACGTCGTGGACCATCATCGAATGGTTGACGATGAGGTAGGTGTTGGCGTCGAAGCGGGCCAGCAACTTGCCGGCGTGGTAGTCGAGGTAGGACTCGATCTGGTAGCGCCCGCCCACGGCCGGGTCCTCCTGCCCCTGGTGGGCCCGGCCGAAGCGGGCGTCGAGTTCGGCGGCGGAGCGGTACGTCGTATGGGCCAGGGCGCGTGCCAGCCCCAGGCCCCGCACGGGGCCGATGGGGTGGGAGTAGTAGTCGCCGTCGAAGAAGAAGGGGTCTCCGACGATGGCGAGCTCCTGGAGGTGGCACCAGGCGAGCTGGTCAGCGGTGGTGGAGGCACCGGTGGCCACGAGAGCCAGGTTGCGCACCCGTTCGGGGTGGGACACGGCCCATTCGATGGCGCGGTGCCCGCCCAGGCTGGCGCCGATGACCAGGTGGAAGGTCCCGATGCCCAGGGCGTCGGCCAGACGGGTCTCGGCTTCGACGGCGTCGCGTGTGGTCAGCCACGGGAAGCGCGAGCCCCAGGGTCGGCCGTCGGGGGCGGTGGAGGAGGGACCGGTCGAGCCCTGGCAGCCGCCGAGGATGTTGGCGGCCACGACGTAGTAGCGGTCGGTGTCGATGGCCCGGCCGGGGCCGACCACGGCGTTCCACCAGCCGGCGGCGGGGTGGCCGGGGCCGGCTTCGCCGGTCACGTGGGAGTCGCCGGTTAGCGCGTGCAGAACGAGGACGGCGTTGTCCCGCTCCGGGGTGAGCGCGCCCCAGGTCTCGAAGGCCAGGTGCGTATCGGGTAGGACCTCGCCGGATTCCAGGGGAAGATCGCCGATCTCCACGAAGCGGCGATTGCCGGGTTCATCGCCGGGGCGCCAGGCACCGGTGGGGGAGCCCGCTTTGCGGTCGACGAGCTTGAGGGCCGCGGTGCCGACGCCGGGGGCGGGGGAGGACGGGGCCGAGGTCATGACACTATCGTATGAGCGTCTCGGTGCCCGGCGCTCGTTCGCCGCGGCCCGCGGAGGGCCGGCGGCGAGGCGCTCACCAGCTCTCGCGGGCGCGCCGGGCCGAGCGCTGAGCGCGGACCGTCTCGCAGGCGACGGCCATGACGCACAGCCCTGCTCCGCAGGCGAGCATGATCCACCAGCCGCACCGCGCCGCCGTGGTGAAGGGCTCACCGGCGCCGATGCCGGCGTTGAGGCAGGCTCCGAGCACGGCCACGCCCAGGGCCTGGCCCACCTGGCGGGAGGTCGACGCCGTCGCCCCCGCGACCCCGGCGCGCTCGGGCGGCATGGCCGAGAGGGCCGTGTTCGAGATGGGCGTGTTGATCAGCCCCATGGAGGCCCCCACGCACATGCCGGCGATGACGAACAGGGTCAGCGGTGACGTCGGCCCCAGGAGGGTCAGCAGCAGGATCGAGCCGACCGTCAAGCTCGCCGCCCCGGCGAGCATGGGTGTACGAGCGCCCGTGCGCCCGACGAGCCAGCCGGACACCGGCGCGGCGCAGGCGCTCGACAGGGCCATCGGCAGGGTGAGCAGTCCGGCGCGCAGGGGCCCCAGTCCCCGGGCGTCCTGGAGGTAGAGGGTGGCCACGAACATGAATCCCGCGTAGGCGATGAAGAGCGCCAGCGCCATGAGGGTCGCCAGGCTGAAGGGCGCCGAGCGGAAGAAGCGCAACTCGATCATGGGGTCGTTCGCGCGTCGCTCGGTGCCGATGAAGGCGGCGCCGGCCAGCAGTGCCACAGCGAAGGAGGTGAGGATGCCCGGGGCGGTGAAGGATGTCTCGCCGCCCTCGATGATGGCCAGGCTCAGGGCCGCCAGGGTGAGCACGGCCAGCAGCTGGCCGGGCGCGTCCGCCCCGCGGTGTGCCCGGGCGCGCGACTCGGGCACGACGGCCAGCACCGCGGGTACGGTGACGGCCAGGACCGGCAGGTTGATCCAGAACACCGCCCGCCAGTCGACGGCGTCGACGAGGGCGCCGCCCACGATCGGGCCCAGCGCCATGCCGACGCCGACGACCGCGCCCCATACACCGATGGCCTGGGCCCGCTCGCGCGGGTCGGTGAAGGTGTTGGTGATGATGGACAGGGCGACGGGGGCGAGCATGGAACCGCCGATCGCCTGGAGGGCGCGCATGGCGATGAGCATGAGCGGGTTGATCGATATCGAGCACAGGGCCGATCCCAGCCCGAAGATCAGCAGCCCGGAGACGAAGACGCGACGGCGGCCGGCGCGGTCGGCCAGCGCTCCGGAGAACATGAGGAGGGAGGCCAGGACCAGCAGATAGGAGTCGACGATTCACTGGAGTTCACCGGTGGTGGCGCGCAGGTCGCGGGCGACCGAGGGCAGGGCGAGGTTGACACCGGTGGAGTCTATTTGGGCGACGAGCATGGCGACCGTGCAGGCGGCGAGGATCGCCACGCGGCGGCGCCGGGACACAGGGGGTGAGTGCAGGACGGAGGGGCGCGACTGCCGGGGGTGGTTCCCGGGGGCGCCGGCGCGGCTGGTCACCCCGCGAGGGTAGCAAGGGGCGTGCGGGCGGGCTTCAGCCGGCGAGCGCCGCCAGGCCCCGCTCGAGGTCAGCGATGATGTCGTCGACGTGCTCGATGCCGATGCTCAGACGCACGGTGCCGGCGCTGATGCCGGCCCTGGCCAGACCGGCGTCGTCGAGCTGGGAGTGGGTCGTGGTGGCCGGATGGACGCACAGCGAGCGGACATCGCCGATATTGGCGAGGTTGGAGAACAGACTCAGGGCGTCGATGAAGGCGGCCCCCGCCTCACGCCCGCCGACCAGGTCGAAGGCGAAGACGGATCCCGCGCCGCGGGGGCAGTACGTGCGGTGGAGGTCGTAGTACGGGCTGGAGGGCAGGCCGGAATAGCGCACCTCGGCCACCTCCGGGCGATCGACCAACCACCGGGCCACCGCCAGGGCGTTGTCGACGTGGCGCTCCATGCGCAGCGAGAGCGTCTCCACGCCCTGGGCGATGAGGAAGGCGCCCAGCGGGGAGGCGGCGAAGCCGAGATCGCGCTGGCCCTGGGCGTGGGCCTTGAGGATGAAGGCCATGTTGGCGCCCATCGCGCCGCCGACGCCCATGTCGCGGGCGTAGACGAGGCCGTTGTAGGAGGGGTCGGGGGTGTTGAAGTCGGGGAAGCGCTCGGCGGCCGCGGCGTAGTCGAAGTTCCCCGAGTCGACGACGACGCCGGCCACCGACGAGCCGTGCCCGCCCAGGAACTTCGTGGCCGACTCGACGACGATGTCCGCACCCCACTCGATGGGGCGGGTCAGGTAGGGCGATGCCGTGGTGTTGTCGACGACGAGCGGGATGCCGAGCCGGTGCGCGGCTTCGGCGATGGGGGCGATGTCGAGGATGTCGCCCTTGGGGTTGGGGATCGATTCGCCGAAGAAGCAAATGGTGTGTTCGTCGGCGGCCGCGCTCCAGGCGGCCGGGTCGCCCGGGTCTTCGACGAAACGGGTCGTGATGCCGAGCTTGGGCAGGGTGCGGGTCAGGAGGTTGACGGAGCCGCCGTAGAGGGAGGGGGAGGAGACGATGCTGCTGCCCGCTCCGCCGAGGGTGAGGAAGGTCAGGGTCTCGGCGGCGAGCCCGGAGGCGACCAGATGCGCGCCGACGCCGCCTTCGAGGGAGGCGATGCGGGAGGCGACGATCTGGTTGGTGGGGTTGTCCAGGCGCGTGTAGATCGGGCCGAGCGATGCCAGGGCGAAGCGGTCGGCGGCTTCCGCGGCGTCGGGGAAGACGAAGGAGGTCGACTGGTAGATCGGGATGGCTCGCGCGCCGGTGACGGCGTCGGGGGTGTGCCCCGCCTGGACCTGTTTGGTCTCGAAGTGCCAGCCGTCCGGGTTCGCGGCGGTGGGAGGGGCGGGGTTGCCGGTGGACATGCGGCGCTCCTTCGCGTGGACGACGGTGTGCAGCGACACCGTAGCCCGTGCGGCCCGCTTCGACACCTTCTCGTCCACGAGCGGGGCTGCACGACTGGAGTCTATGGTGAAGATCACTGTGACGTGGGCGTGGCGCGCTTCCGCGGAATTGTGGCAAGCGCGAGGAGGCCGAGGCGTATGTGATTGTTGTGAATCGTGTTGTTTGTGTTTCTTCTTGAGGTTGGTGCGGCTAGTGTTCTCACTGAAACCGGGGGCGCGTCCGTCAAGGTGACGCGCCGCGACATGATGGAGAACTTGTGAGTCTTACCCATCGCACGCGAGGATCGCGCGGTGCCGTGCGCCTCACTGGGCGGACCAGTAGGCGCCTGAGTGCAGCACTGGCCACCCTGACCCTGGCTGTGGCCCTTGCGCCGGCCGCGGCTCCCATCGCCCTCGCCGACGACGTGACGCAGAACGACATCGATCGGTCCAAGGCGTCCGAGAACGCGACGTCGGTCTCGATCGCCGATCTGGAGAGCCAGGTCGCTCAGCTCAACGTCGACCTCAGGACCGCCCAGGTCAACGCCGCATCGGCCAACGAGGACTACCTCCTGGCGGTCCACGACCTCGACACCGCGACCGCGGAGGCCGAGACGGCTCAGCAGAACGCCGAGACGGCGGCCGCTGATGTGTCCTCCGCTCGTGAGGATCTGGGCGCTGTTGTTTCTCAGACGTATGAGGAGGGCAGCACAGGGCCGGTCGACTCCCTGACTCCGTATTTGACCAGCGAGTCGCTGTCCGACCTCGCGGACAACGACGTCGCTCTGGAGCGCGCCGGCGGCGACACCGATGCCCGCGTCCAGAACGTCGAGGCGCTTCAGGCCACGGCCGACAACGCGCGGTCGCTGGCCGACCAAAAGGTCGAGGATAAGCAGACCGTGGCCGCGCAGGCCCAGACCGCCAAAGACGATGCCTCTTCTAAGGTCACATCCGCGCAGGACGCCGTCACGACCGCCGAGGCCAAGCGCACCAGTCTCATTGCGCAGCTGGCCGAGCAGCGCAACACCACCGTCGCACTGGAGACCCAGCGCCAGGACCAGATAGAGGCCGATCGCAAGGCCCGCGAGGAAACCGCCGCCAGGTCGGCCGCCAAGGCCAAGGCCGATGCCGCGGCGTCCGCCTCCACGACTCCAACGGCCGAACCGACGGCTTCTGCTGAGCCGTCCGCCGAGCCCACGGGCTCTGCTGAGCCGACCACTGGGCCCACGGCTTCCGCCGAGCCGTCCGCCGAGCCCACGGGCTCTGCCGAGCCGACCACTGGGCCCACGGCTTCCGCTGAGCCGTCCGCCGAGCCCACGGCTTCCGCCGAGCCGACCACTGGGCCCACGGCTTCCGCTGAGCCGTCCGCCGAGCCCACGGCTTCCGCCGAGCCGACCACTGGGCCCACGGCTTCCGCTGAGCCGTCCGCCGAGCCCACGGGCTCTGCCGAGCCGACCACTGGGCCCACGGCTTCCGCTGAGCCGTCCGCCGAGCCCACGGCTTCCGCCGAGCCGACGGCCGAACCGACCGCTACCGAGGAGGAGTCGGCTCCTGCTGAGGACCCCGCCCCCGACGAGGCCGAGGACCCCGCCCCCGAGGAGGAGGCTCCCGCCGAAGAGCCCGCCCCCGACGAGGCTGAAGAGCCCGCCCCCGAGGAGGAAGCTCCCGCCGAAGAGCCCGCCCCCGACTACGGCGCGGGCGCGGACGTGGCGATCACCACTGCCGAGAGCTACCTCGGTGTGCCCTACGTGTGGGCGGGCGAGTCCTACGACGGTGTCGACTGCTCGGGCCTGACGATGCTCGCCTACGCGTCGGCCGGGGTCGAACTCACCCACTCCTCGCGCGTGCAGTACGGCGAGGGCCTGCAGGTCCCCCTGGAGGAGGCTCAGGCCGGCGACCTCGTCTTCTGGTCCTCCGACGGCAGCCAGGAGGGCATCTATCACGTCGCCATTTACTTGGGCGACGATCAGATCATCGAGGCCCCGACCTTCGGCGTGCCCGTTCGGATCACCTCGATGCGCTACGCGGACGTCATGCCCGACGCCGTGCGCCCCTGACCGGCTCGTGCCGGGCGGGTCAGACGTGTCCCCGACCTTCGCAACGAGGTCGGGGACACGTGCCGTCAGGGGGGGTGCAGGGCGCTGCGTGTTCTGCGCACGCCGGCGGCGGGCGACGGGACGAGCGGGCGCCGCCCACCGGGGCGCCCCGATACGGGGTCAGTGCCTCTCGCGGGCGGCGCGCTCGGCCCCGCGCTCGTAGGAGCGGTGAATCTCCTCCTCGGCCTCCTCGCGGCCGACCCAGTGGGCGCCCTCGACGCTCTTGCCCGGCTCGAGGTCCTTGTAGACCTCGAAGAAGTGCTGGATCTCCAGGCGGTGGAACTCGCTGACGTCCTCGATATCCGTGCGCCATGAGGCGCGCTGGTCGGCCGACGGCACGCACAGAACCTTGTCGTCACCGCCCTTCTCATCGCGCATGCGGAACATCCCCAGGGCGCGGCAGCGGATGAGGCAGCCCGGGAAAGTGGGTTCCTCCAGCAGCACGAGCGCGTCGAGCGGATCCCCGTCCTCGCCGAGCGTGCCCTCGATGAAGCCGTAGTCGTCCGGGTAGCGCGTCGAGGTGAACAGCATGCGGTCGAGCATGATGCGGCCCGTGGTGTGATCCACCTCGTACTTGTTGCGGTTCCCCTTGGGGATCTCGATCGTGACGTCGAACTCCACGGGTCTCTCCTTCACATCTCATCCTTGCGGCGACGGCCGTGCCGATGGCACTAGTGTGGCCCACGACGGCGCATCCAGCGGGACATCGTACGGCCCGGCTCTTCATGACAGGGTCCCGACTCTTGCCGCGGGCCGTCACCCCGTCAGGCCGACTCACCGGAGGAGATGTGCGTAAGGTTCACACGGCGGCGCTCACCGTCGCCACGCTCGTCGTCGCAGGCGCCTACTACGGCCTCGCAGATTCTCTCGACATCGTTCCGGGGCCGCTGACCGCCGCGTCGCAGTCCTACGAGACGCAGCCCTACCCGACGCCGTCGATCCCACCCGACGGGCAGGACGCGCCGTCGGGACTCGACCCCGACGCCCCCGCGCCCACCGCAACGTCCCTATCCTCCCTGGCGAACGCCCTCGCCTCGGACTCCCAGGTCGGCGGTGCCACCACTGCCGTCACTGTGATCGACGTCGCCACCGGCGAGACTCTGCTCGACACGAGCAGCACCCCTCTGACCCCGGCGTCGTCCAACAAGATTCTCACCGCCTCGGCGGCGCTCTCCCTGCTCGGGCCCGAGCATGCCCTGACCACCAAGGCTGTCGTGTCGGGCGGCACCGTCACCCTGGTCGGCGGCGGTGATGTCCTGCTGGCGGCCGACGCCGGTGACCCGGACGCCACCGTGGGGCACGCGGGCCTGGGCGATCTCGCCCGCTCCACCGCGCAAGCCCTGCAGGCCCGGGGAGTCACCAGCGTCAACGTCGCCCTGGACGACACTCTGTTCACCGGCCCCAGCTGGAATAGCAGCTGGGAGGGCGGCAACGAGGCGTGGGTCGCGCAGATCCAGCCGATCATGCTCGACGTGACCGCCCACTCCCACACCGGCGGCTACCCGGCCGACCCCGCCATGGAGGCGGCCCAGACCTTCTCCGACCAGCTCGCGTCCGCCGGCGTCACGGTGAGCGGAGACGTGAGCCGGAGCGCCGCACCCTCCGACGCCACAGAGCTCGCCTCCGTCGCCTCCGCACCGCTGGCCGACGTCCTGTCCGTCTCCCTGAAGGCCTCCGACAACACCATGACCGAGGTCGAGGGGCGCATGGTGGCCGTCGCCGCCGGGCAGGAGGCCAGCTTCGAAGGGGCGACCAAGGCCGTCCTGGCCCAGTTGACGGCGGACGGCTTCCAGACCGGCGGCGTCACCATGGTCGACTGCTCCGGGCTGGCGACGGCGGACAGGGTTCCCAGCAGCCTGCTCGCTCAGATCATCGCCCACTCCGCGGGATCCGACGGCGGCTCCGCCGGCAGGACGCTGCTGGCCGACCTGCCCGTCGGCGGCCTGGACGGGACCCTGGAAGAGCGGTTCGTCGGCGTCGCGGGAGCGGGCACCGTGCGCGCTAAGACCGGTTCCCTGGACACCGCCGCCTCCCTGACCGGAACCGTTGTGACCGCGGACGGCCGTCAGGTGGCCTTCGCCGTCATCGTCGACGGTTTCGAGGGGGGCGGTCTGACCTCGGCGCGCACGGCCATCGACGACGACGTCATCGTCCCCCTGGCGGGCTGCGGCTGCAGCGGCTGAGGGGCCCGGTCTCCTGTCCTGAGCATCATCCTCCCGCCGTGAGGCGGGAGGATGATGGACGTCAGTTGACCCGCCAGAACTTGTACGTCCCCTCGTGGAAGCAGACGTTGCGCGAGCTCCATGAGCCCCGGTGCACCAGCTCCTGGTTGAGCGGAGTACCGAAGTTCGAGTCGACGACGGTCGCCGTGTCGGGCGAACCACCGCTCGTCATGATCGCGGTGTGCATCTGGCTGTACGCACCGGACGGGTCGTACCACTGGCAGATGTCCCCGGCGGCGACCGTCTGCCAGGTCTGCTCGGTGCACCAGCCGGCCCAGGCGGCCTGGTAGCCGGCCGGGTCGTTGCCCAGGAAGATGCGGGGACCTCCCGCCGCGGCGATCATGTTCTCGGCGAAGACCGCGCACTGGTCGCCCCAGGAGCCGTCGGCGTACTGGGAGGCCGCCGCCACGATCCCCGCATTGAAGCGACCACCACCCGTAGTGGTGTCGCCTGTGCCCTCGGGAGAGGATTCCTGGCCGACCATGTGGAAGGTGCCGTTGGGGGCGTCGTCGGTGCTGAAGAGGGTGGTGTCGTGGTGGCTGGCGTCCTGGTAGGCGGAGGTGGCGGTGGCTGCGTGGACTTCGACTGTGCCGTTGGGGGTGTTGGCGGTTTTGATGAAGTAGAGGTCTTGGCCGACCATGTGGAAGGTGCCGTTGGGGGCGTCGTCGGTGCTGAAGAGGGTGG
>ERZ773090.63-NODE-63-length-116538-cov-8.13185_pt1 | contig 116538 bp, 102 predicted proteins | sample MGYA00580579_ERZ773090 | MGnify/ENA primary metagenome ERZ773090 (study PRJEB29015, sample SAMEA2738014) | human oral metagenome | biome: human oral; feature: human-associated habitat; material: dental | place: China | collected 2132 ... | reverse complement strand
CATCTTTTATACTTTCTTCTTTCCCATTCACATAGTTTTTACCGTTATAACGACCGTTGGCGTATTTCCCATTTACATAGTAATGCTCTCCGGCATTATCTTTTCCCCAACCTGTATATTTTCTCCCATCTTTAAAGAAATACCAGTCACTTCCATCATCATACCACCAGTTTGCTAATCGGTTGTTACTGTAAAATAGGTTATTTGAGTATCCATCTTTTATACTTTCTTCTTTCCCATTCACATAGTTTTTACCGTTATAACGACCATTGGCGTATTTCCCATTTACATAGTAATGTTCCCCGGCATTGTCTTTTCCCCAACCCGTATATTTCTTACCATCTTTGAAGAAATACCAATCTTGACCATCACTATGCCACCAATTAGCTGGTTTATTTAAATGATAAAATACTTGCCCTCTATATTCTGCTTGGGCTTCATTCCCAGAAACTTCTCCTATCGCAAACGGTGTAGCTAAAACCGCTAGTGCTCCTATTCCTATTTTTACATTATTTCTCATAATCGTTCTATCTCCTACTCTAACTATTACTTTTTTCTCTATTCAATGCATCTTATATTATACCATCTTTCCCATATATACTACGTTACAAGTTAATTACAATTAAAAGAGAGATAAGTTACAATTTATCTCTCTTACTAATATTATCAATAATTTAAACCTCAATATTATAGTATTAACTCTTATGCTAAACAATCTCTAAATCATCTCTATCGCTAACCATATATTTTTTAAATAATGTTACACTAGCCAAATAGTATAAAATAGCTCCAAGAATTGCAGTAAAACCACTTCCTGTTGTAAATAAAAATACGTTACTTTTTATTGAACCATTATACGGATTATATACAAATAACATTGTTATTAAACATGAAATAATTATACATAATAACCCCACAATGTTATATCCATTAGTATACTTGTAAGCATTATGTCCTTTTAAATTATAAGCTGATTTTAACGATAGTTTTCTTTTTCTAATAATGAAATAGTCTACTAATATCATACCTATAATCGGCCCTTGCACATAAGCTGCAAGTGAGATGAAAGCACCAAAATACTTTTCTACACCTCCCCACACTGTAAGAAGACTTACATATATCATAGCTATTATAACAAGCAACTTGTAACTAACTTTAGGTAATCCACTCTTCACAATCATACAATTTACATATGACCCTGTCCCTTGTGTCCCTATGTTAGCAAATGCTACTAATAGCAAACTTAAAAGACCTAATGTCGGAGTCGCTAATACTGATAACATAGTTGTAGGATCACTTTCATAAATACCTGTTTTTACAAACATTGCTAACGTCATAACTCCACCAGTTGCAACAAAGAATGGTGCTACAACACCATAAGAAAGTGTTGTTCCCCAATATCCACTTCTTTCTGTTTTAGCTAATCTTGGCATAACCAATGCTTGAGTTGACCAAGAAAATGCAAAAGCTACATTCCCCTCAGCTGACATCATAAAACGTTCTATCGCGCTAATCCCTTCTTGATTAACTGGTTTTACAGCTAATATATCCGAAAATGGTACGGATGTTATGCTAATAAAAAAGACTATTACTCCAACTACTAACAATGCTCCTACCAAGAATCTATTAGTCCATTTTATTACTTCTGGGCCTCCTATCGCTATAAGAGTCCCTAAAACAACACACGCCACCCCTAATATAGGATTCCACAAATCTTCATTTAACGCAATTCCAAAGTTTTTCATTAAATTAATCATGGAAGAAGAAAATAAATTAGCAGCAACAGCATACCACCCAAAATTTGCTAAACTAATAACAATTGATAATATTGCAACTCCCTTATTTCCTAAAACAGCCCTTAACCATATCCATAAATCAATTCCATACCTTACCGCAAAGAAAATTGGTAAACAACTCACTAATACCCAGATTAAGTTAAATGCAAAAATATTAATTAACATTTGCTTAAACCCTAAGAACTGTGCTACATAGGCTCCCTGTGTATAACACCATGTTGCAATAGCAAATCCACTTGTAGATAGAAATAAATCTATAAATGAATATTTTCTTTCATTAGTTAAAACTGGCACGACTCCTGTAATTGTTTCTCTTTCGATATAATTATTCTGCATTACTTAATTACCTCACTCATACATAATATTATTAGCACTAAACTTATTATAATTATGCTTATTATAATATAGATATCTACCTTAGTAATTCTTTTAGGAAATTCATACTCCTTACTTTCCATTATATCTAGTTTTCTCTTTGTTTCTTCATATATTAAGTCTTCTAGATTTTTACTCATTAAAATTGACTCCTTTTTATTCTAACGCTTCTTTTGCATATATTTTCGTATACTTATACCATATGTATAAATATTTACCTACATTTTTTCCTAAGCTGTCTTGATGTAACGCCCATAAAAACCAATAGAATGATATAATTGCAGTATATCCTAAATAGGTTTTTAACTTATTAGGTGTATAATCCTCTTCTAAGTATTCTTTAATCACCTCAACAGCCTCTTCTACTTTATAATCTGAACAAGCTACAAATGTTCCTAAATCTACCGCTGGATGCGTCATACCAGAGTACTCCCAATCAATAAGATACATTTTATTTTCTTTATCTATTAAAAAGTTAGGATCATAACTATCACAATGACATAAACAATATTCTTGATCATCTGATAATTCATTCTTTAATCTCTCCACCAAATCCACTAAGTCATTCATATCTTCAAAGTCATCTCTATTATTCTCTGCTAGCAGATGGCGGAATCCATCAATCTGCTTCCAAATATCAAACTTATACTCTGTTTTTTCGCCACTATTATGTAATAACTTTAGATATTTTAATGCTTGCGAAACATCTTCCTTATTATGGTAATCTAGATTTCTAGCTTCATCTATATAATGAGAAATCTTCCAACCTTCCTCATCGATATAAATGTGAGTATTATCTATCCCTAGTTTCTTAGCCACCTCCATTGATGCAGCTTCACTTTTCCTATTAATATAATCTTCCGTTCCTTTACCAGGATGTCTATATACATATTGTTTCCCTGAAACAGTGAATTTAAACGATGTATTCGTTAGCCCTGCTTTTATTGGACTTATTTGTTCAATTTCCTCTTCTCTGCACTCCAATATATTAGAAATATTATTTAAAATTCTCGAATTAGTATTCTTTAAATAATCTTTATCAAACTCTCTTAATTCATCTAAAGAATCGAACTCTCTTATAATGTCCTTACTATATCTTCTTATGCGCAAATCTAACTCCGATATGAATCTAATGTATAAATCTTCCCATAAGCCTTCTTTTACCGCTTGCTTTTTATATTCTTCTCTAAGAATTGAAGAAAACTTGTTACTAAATTCTCGATCAAAGTATACGTGTCCTAGCATTACCCAAGAGTTACACCCTCCTACTTTCGCATCGATTATTCTATCTTTCTTATCAAAACTAATACAATATTCGTCAGTTTCACCTTCTTCATATACAGATGAATAATAGCCTTTATAAACATATTTTTCAAAAGGATTTTTTTCAAAATAATTATCAGACGAACATATATATGTATTAGATAGTTTATTTGCTACTAGCATCATAGAAGATGTATTGTTATATCTATAATAATCTTCATTTACAACAATCTCTACCCCATATTTTTCTTCTAAATAGAACATTTTTTCTTTCATATATCCAACAACTAACGTTATATCTTTTATTCCCACTGAATGTAACTGCTTAATTTGTCTCTCTATTAAGATTTCATCTTTTACATTAAGTAGTCCTTTGGGTTTCTCATACGACAGAGGCGCAAATCTAGTACTCATTCCCGCCGCTAATATAACTGCATTATTCACTTTGTATGGTTCGAGTTCTACTAGTCCCGCATTTGTTATTGCATTATTACCATTAATTAAGTCCTTATTTTTTAATTCTGAAATTACTGAGTTAACTTTACCTAATGACATATTTAAGTCCTCAGCTATTTCTCTTTGTGTTTGAAATTTATTTTTTAATAATTGTGTTAAAATTTTAAATTCTGCTAATGTAATCATATTTCACCTTGTTCATTTTTTGTGTTTTTCTTTTGTTTTTTGAACACCAATAGAAAATCAAATGAGATTTCTAATCTCATACTTTTTTATGCTACCATAATTTCCCTAAATAATCCAGTATTTTTTAAACTTATCTCCCAATATCTATATACTTTCTAATAAATTTTAAGTTATCTCATAATTTTAAATAATGCATATAAGCTTGATGAATAATTATATAGCTAAATATTTCATTTAAATTTTATCTGTTTTTTACAACATATTGTGATATAATATACCTAACTCAGACTACGACGATAAAAGGAGTGGAAAATTGAAAAATATAAAAATTAACGCTTTAGCAAGCATAACCGTTAATATATTAAACATTATATTTCCTCTAATTACAAATCCTTATCTTACTAGAATTCTAAGCAAAGATAATTATGGTTATTATAATAATGCAAATACTTGGGCAAGTTTTATTATGCCCATTGCTGCATTTGGAATATACAACTACGGTATTAGATCTATTAGCAAAGTTAAAGAAGATAGAGACAAAATAAATCACGTATTTTCTAAATTATTTTATTTATCTATTTTTACCTCAATATCAATTAGTATTTTGTATTTCTTATTTATAGAATTAGGAACCGACATAGCCACATTAAAAATTTTATACTACATCCTTGGTTTGCAAGCCTTATTCCAGTTTCTTAATATAGAATGGATGAATGAAGCTTATGAAAATTATACGTTTATTCTGTATAAAACATTATTTATCAGAGTAGTAATGTTAATATCTATCTTCACTTTTGTTAAGGCTGAAAATGATATTATACCTTATGCTTTAATAATTACTACAACTACTATATTAAATTATTTTATAAGTTTCTTATGGATAAAAAAAGATGTATCTTTTGTTAAAATACCTATTAAAGAAATATTGATTTCTTCTAAAAATATGTTTATTATGTTGCTATTAGCTAACGCTAATATGTTATATACTCTTTTAGATAGATTGTTTATCACGCGTAGCCCGCATCTTGAATATATTTCATATTATACTATTTCTATGAATATAGTAATGCTGATTACAATTGTTTTAACTGGAACAATAAACGTAACTATACCTAGACTAAGTTATTATCTGGGAAAGGAAGACAACGATTCATATGAGTATCTTATAAATCAATCTAGTTCTCTATTCTTATTCTTTATAATTCCAACAGGTATTGGTTTAATTCTTTTAGGAACTTTTGCAACTGTAATATATGCTTCCGAGAAGTATACTGCCGCCGGAATAGCCACTAGTCTCTTTGCTTTAAGGACACTAGTTTGGTCTTTAGAGTATATATTGGGAAATCAAATCATTTTTGTAAACGATAAAGAACGGACACTTACCTTGTATTACTTTATAGGAGGAGTTATAAACCTCTTATTAAATACACTTCTTTATATAAACAATATATTCCAAGCTGAATATTATGTAATAACTACACTTATTGCTGAGTGCATAGTAGTAATACTTGAAATTCTGTTCATTAAAAAATATAACCTTGTTTCATTAAGGTCAATATTCCAAAAAAGTTCTAGATATATAGCTATATCACTTGGATTTATACCTATATATTATACTTGCAAAAATATATTCCAAATTACCTCTCATACTATAAACATCAATGCATTACTTATGATTTGTTGTACTATCATTTTTTCTACACTGTATTACGCTAGCACTTTATTTGTTATAAAAGACAGCACTATGATGTATACTATAGATATCTTATATAATAAATTATTTAAAAAATTTAAAAAATAAAATACAGATACCTCAAAATTAGAGGCATCTGTATTTTATTTTAACAATTTAACTTCAACCAAGCTTTCATCAACTTTTTCATACAGTGGATTGTCTCGCCAATCATAGAATTTATTAGGTATTAAGAAATCTTTTTCATATTGATGTTCTAAATACTCATGCGTATTTAAAGGTATTTTTACTTTAACTCCCTCAAAATCATAATCTTTCAAGCCATCGAACTTAATCTCATACTTACTAGACTCATACTTACACGGTCTATTTAAAGCATCTAATAAATATCCTACAACAACAGATTTAACATAACCATTTTCTTTTTTATAAACTATAAAATCAACATTTAAGCCATTATAATCATAAGAAATTTCCATAAGTTCCTTATTATAATATAACTCACGTGTTTTTTGAAAACCCTTGTTCAACAATTCCTTTTCTTCTTCTTGGAAGTCAAGATAATCGTCAATAACAATACCAAAATCCATATCTAAATCATGTTTTATAAGACCTTTATCTCGATAAATTCCCAATAATGTTCCAAAATCTAACCAAACATCATAATTAGATATTTTAGAGCTATATACACTATTTAAAACATCAAGAAAATTGTCTTTAAGTAATTGTTGGCGTTTAACATCTAATTCAATATTAGCTTTCTCATTAAGTTTCTTTATAATCTTCCAATTTTTTACTATATCTTTCTTATCTCCTAATGCCGTCGCTAAACTTCGCTTTGCCCATTGTAACATACTAATTATCTCCTTTCAGTTTAGTGTCCTCCATTACCGTTCCTAATAAAAACATTAAGTATATTTGTTCAAAATCAATATTTACAAAAATGGATTCTAAAAAGAATGATACTGCTAAAGAAAATAATATCCCATAAAATAATATCGATTTAGGAGAATATCCATCTTTGGCTTGATTTATCAATAATGGAATTAAAATTCTAATAACTCCTATAGCAAGAACTAATACTCCTACAACACCATAATAAAGTAATACCGCAAGGTAACTATTATGAATAGATCTTCCTTCTTTCATAGATGGAACATCTAGATTTTCATACTTCTCTAATGATATTTTTTTCTGCATCTCTGGAGCAATACCAAAAAATGGCCTTTTTAGGGATAGCTTTACTGTATCTCTCCAGATTGTCAATCTTCCATTTCCTATTTCTTCCCCAGAATCTTCTTTATTTATCGTTATTTTCCCCCCGTTTTCTCCATTTTCTTCATCATCATATTCTAATATCCAACTTTTATGTTCAGAAAATCTTTCTTGTTCTAGATCTGAAGGGTATATTCTTTCAAATTTATTATTTTGTTCTGCATAAATATATCTTTTAAACTTACTATTTTGAGAAAGTGAAAATCCAACTTTTTGGACACCTATGTATGAAACAAATAGTAATATCGTTGCACATAAAATTACTACTACTCTCTTCATAGTAGATTTAGAAAAAATATTTTTTGATCTATATCTATTTAATATAATCATTATTAAAATGATAGCAACTACTGCTAACGTTGAATACAAAGCTCCCCTAGAGTTTGAAAAAGAAACCATAATAAATTCTAAAATCACACTTACGTATATAAATATCTTTTCTTTATATGAAAGATTATTTTTATTACTAATATAAATATATATAGAAATAAATATTAACGATACACCTATCATCGCTGTAAAATTAGGGTCCTTATATAATCCATATAATAAAGGTGTATACCTATTCCCGGCTATACCTACATATCGTATACCCAGAAAATCTAGTATGTTGTTTTTTATAACAAATATACTAATATTTGTTAGATACAAATAAATAGATATGCAATTTATTAGAAGTTTAACAGCTAAAACTGGATAAAATATATATTTAAATATTTTAGCATCACTATATTTATCTCGTAACAGCGGATAACCTATTAAAAAGAACAACATCGATAATATTGTTAATATTATAGATTTTACAGAACTCATTGTTATATAAGATATATTGCTTATTACTGTAAAAACAGATGCTATTATCCACGCTATAACAAATCTAATATTTTTCCCTAAAAAAATTTCTCTCCTTGTTAGAAAATTATATCCAACTATTATTAATCCCCATAAAATAAGCCCATAATGAAATAATGATTCGTATTTATCAGCTGATAAAATCATTAATTTAAATGGTGGTCTTATTGTATATACAAAATAAAATATATAAAATAAAATAGGATATTTTATTAAATTTTCTAAAAGTCTATCTCTCATTATTTATTTTTCTCCTCTTTTACTTTACTTCTATAGTACCTATTATCATTATTTTTTTTGAAAATAATTTCTTCATCTCCTTTAATAACTAAAGATTCTGATTTAACACTAAGGCTATATTTACCGTCTACATACTTTATATCATAAATTTTATTTCCCATTTTAAAATATATGTATTCTATATTAGTAGGCATCCCGCTAAATACTAATTTATCAATAACATCTCCTTTTTCTATCGAATATTTGATGTTATTTTCTTCAGTATACACAATATCTTTTGGTACAACAGGATTTAACTGCATATTTTTCATTTTTGTTAAATCAAAGTATATATTATTTATAGTATATTCTGCAACCTCAAAGACAACTATGTCTGGCTGGAATATATTGTAATAATAGTCTATATCAAAAATATTTTGATAGTTATGAACTGCAATGTACTCACTAAACCTGTCTGCTAAATACTTTTCTCTCCCATTCAAATAACTACCTTGAAATACTAATGCTTTTGGCAACTCTGAATTTCCACTTTTAATATAACTAAAATGATTCTGCTGCACATCTCTTTTTATTTCGTTAGTATATTTTTTTGTTAAATCCTCATATGATTGTTTTAAGTTAAATACTGGAACAGCTTCATTTACTTCGAACTTAGATGTAGGCAAGTATTTTTTGATTTCTTTAGTTATCTCAAAATCTTCTTTTTTATGAGGTTGCACTTTAGAATTATCTTTTCCAATTAACTGTAGCAAATTGTTAACTCCATAAAAAGCTCCTAAATCATTCCAGTGCCCCGCATCATACTGTCTATTATATACTTGTTCCATGATACTTCGTTTTTTTAATTCTTCGGTATTATCTATAAAATTTATACTATAATCCTTTAAATCTTTTTCTATAAGTTGCATCCATGTTCTATTATAATTTACTCCTCTAGGTAAATATTCTGTATAAACAGAGGTTTTTTCGGGATTGATAAGAACATAAAATTTTCCACCTCTACTCTCTACATAATCCTTTACTTCTTTAAGAGATTTTGTGAATTGCCTTGTATGTTCGTCATAATTTTTTTGATACATTCCAAAATAAATATACCCATCTTGTCCATAAATATAAGCTGGATGAACCAGAATATTAAATAATTTATTATTTAAAACTCCATAACCTTGAATTATTTCTTCTCTAAAACCTACTCTATCGTTTACATATTTATATACATCCTTGATAGTTTCAGAGTTAATTTTATCTAGCTTTGGAAACTCAGCTAGTTTTCTATTATCAATTTCAGAAATATAATTCGGTTGCCTATTAAAAAACGCTAATGGCAAGAGTAGAATAACTGAAAATAGTAATATAAAAAATATTTTCAAATGTTTCAATTAACTTCCTCCTTAAAATTGGAAATATAAAAACGGACTATATGATGAGTTCATCATAAACAAAACAGCTAAAACAAATAACAGCATATATAATATTTGGCTAACTACTAGTCCAGTTTTTGTACTTTGAGCCCACGTTTTAATCAATTCTGCTTTATTCCACTTACCTATAAACGCCCCAGCTATGGCTATAATTATTATTAGAATTAACTTACTATTAACAAAATACTCAAATTTAAAGTATATATTCCCCGCTGGAATTCCTAGCATGGATTTGTAATATATTATGGCTTGAGTTAAAGATGGTATCATAAATATTATCCATGTTAGATAGACAAATACCATAGTAAACATCCATTTAAATAATGCTGGTATCTTTTTATACCAAACCTTCTCTCTAAATGCACGTTCTATCATGATTAACAAGCCATGAGCTACTCCCCAAATAACAAAATTAAACGTTGAACCGTGCCAAATACCTGTGATTAAAAATACTACAAATAGATTTATATAGACGTGTTTTCTATTTCCCCCTAACGGGATATAAATATATTCTCTAAACCACGTCCCTAAGGAAATATGCCACCTTCTCCAAAATTCACCTATCGAAGTTGATGTATATGGATAATTAAAGTTTTCCTTAAAATCAAATCCGAATATTCTACTAATACCTATTGCTATATCTGAATATCCTGAAAAATCATAATAAATCTGCAAGAAGTAACATAACGCTCCTAAAAAAGCCGTTGGTGAATCTATTCCTAACTGTGTATTCTCGTTAATACTTTGAACTATTGTTCCTAACGAATCTGCTATAATAGATTTTTTCGCAAAACCTATCATTACCCTATTCATTCCACTAAAAAATGAGTCTACAGACATTTTTCTATTATAAATTTGACTAGAAAAATCTTTCCACAATACTATCGGCCCAGAAGCAATTTTTGGGAAAAATGTGAAAAATAGAAACACATCTATTAAACCTCCACTTTCTGTATCTCCTTTGTAAATGTCAACCATGTACGATATTGCTTCAAACATAATAAAAGATAAGCCTAACGGGACTACTAGACTGAATGTCCCCTTATCACCCTGGAATAACTCTAATATAAATGTTATATATTTATAATAAGATAAAGTCAATACTACAAATAGCAACGATAATATAAAAAAACTTTTCTTTGTTCTTTTAGTATTTGTGTACCCCAATATCTTACCAGAAAAATAAATAATAATTATAAACAATATCAAATAGACCGTTGTACGCAACCCCGATACCATATAAAATGACAAACTAAATAATATTAGCAATAAATTATTCAATTGATTTTTACCAATAAGATTAAATAGATAATATAATACTATCGTTATTGGCAAGAAGAAAAATAAAAATCCTGCGCTTGTAAACGGCATAGTAATTTCCTTTCTATAGACATTAGCCTTCTAATAATTTTTTAAACTCTTGAATCTGTTTTTCTAAAGATAATTCCTTAAGAAACTTCGTTACCTCTTCATCACATCCTTGAGTTTTTTCAACATACCCTATTATTTCTTTTATCGCCTGTTCATCATCATAAATTATCTTCCCAAATTTTCCATTTTGTGAAAGTTCTTCTGCCCCTCCTACATCGGTTGAAACAAAAGGCACATTTAATGATAACGCCTCTACATATACTCCTGGAAAACCTTCCTGTTTTGACATCGAAACAAGACATTTCATATTTTTTAGATATTTATATGGATTCACTTGATAACCTAAAAAGTGAATATATTCTGATAAATTATACTGTTTTGCTGTTGATTTTAAAGTTTCTTCCAACTCCCCTGAACCTATATAATACATATGGTATTTATGGCCTTTTTCATGTAACATTCTAATTAATTCTAGAGTTCTATCTGAGCCTTTTTTACTTTCTATTCGTCCAATAGAACAGATAGATTTTTCATGGATATCAATATCACTTTTTTCTTTAGATTTATTTATTATATCCTTAAAGTCATATCCATTGTATATTCGAGTTATTTTCCCTTGTTGTTCAGGATATAAGTCGATTATAGATTGTTCTGTTCTATTCGATATTGATATTATCTTTGTAGCATCTGAAAAATACTTCCTAAATCTATCTCTACGCCAAGTATTAGAAAAATCCTCTATACTTCCATGAACCCAATATATCTTTTTTATATTTCTTTTTGAGAATGGAATGTCAGGATACATAACCTCAAACATAATTTCAATATCATAGTCATCTTTCTTAATTAGATAATTTCTCAATAAATTTGGAAACCTTCTTCCAAGTTGCTCGAATATAAGACGCATTAGGTACGGATATTTTTCATCATTATACTTTTTTAGTATAGAAATATCCTTAGGAAGTTTCTCAAGTCCTTTTTCCCCTCTATCTATTTCTACTATATCTATCTGGTATTCAGAGAAATCACCATTGTTCAAAATATTAGAAAGAATTTTCTCTGCTCCCCCGCCTTTAGAATACGAAGGAATAACTATTAATACTCTTTTCATTACTTTCACCCTTTATAAATTAATCGTTACTCTCATACTTCTTATATTTAGACAATATAAATTTGTATAGCCTTTCATTAATACTTAACAACAAAACAGCTATCTTTAGGTTTTTAGGTGCCTTTTTATTAGTTATAATTTTGAAACGAATATCTTTCAGTTTCTCCCTTAATATCTTATACTCTTTTTTCTTTTTATAATTAGCTGTTACTATTAACTGATTAAATATAGATATATAAGCAAACGTTAATCTAACTAATAATTGCTCTCTATATATCGGAAAATTAGATAAGGTATAATTACATATTTTCTCCATTATCTCTATATAATCCATATCTTTTGAACTAAACGGTCGTGTAGTTATACTATTCTCTCTTATATAGTAATAATAGTAGTTTCCGCTTATAAGAGTATATTTATCTACATTGTTTAGTAACTCTAGAGTATAGAAAGCATCCTCGTAAATCTTTCCTATCGGGAATTTTATTTTCTTTGCTAAATCCCTATGAATTAGCTTACACCACGCCGATCCATATAAACGTCTATTTTCTAAATACTCTTTTAAATATCCCTGTTTGTCTAAAATTAAGAAATAATCTTCCCCTTCATAGTGTGGTCTTAATGTATTTTTATAAACTCTTGTCAAACCACATTCTACAATCAGTGTCCCTGATTTTTTTATGGCTTCATATAATTTTTCGTACATACTTTCATGAATATAATCATCACTGTCTACAAAGCCTATATATTCACCATTTGCTCTTTCAACCCCATAATTACGTGCATCTGATAATCCACCATTCTCTTTATGGTAAACTTTTATTCTATCATCTACTTTAGCAAGTTCATCACATAGTTGCCCGCATTTGTCCGGAGAACCGTCATCTACCAAAATAATTTCTAAATTCGTATACGTTTGCTTTAGAATAGATTTTACACACTTTTCTAAATACTTCTCCACTTTATATACTGGAACTATTATACTTATTAATTCATTATTCATTAAATCCACCTAATTTCCTGCTAAAGTATTTTTATATCTCAATAACACTTTCCTATATATATTTATATTAAGCTTGATTAATATTATACTAAGTTTTCTGTTACGAGTTATATATTTATTATTTAATAACTTCTTGTAATTCTCTTTAAAATAATTTATTATCTGTAGATAAAAAGTATTATTTTTGAAATTTTCTTCTAATAATATGCTATTTAAAACTGAAAAGTATGCGTACATTTTACGGCAATCTGCTGCTTCTTTCAAACTAGGATAATTTCGATAAACATTTACATGAAATTTCTCTACTATCTCTATAAGATCGAATATTCTAGGATTAAACTTTGCATTTGTTATACTGTTTTCTCTCATCAAATAGTTATAGCAAGCATTATCCATCAAAACATACTTATCAGCGATACCTATTAAGTCATACGCATAATAAGTGTCCTCATATAATTTCCCAACAGGAAATTCTATTTTTTTAGCAATATTTGTCTTAATTAATCGTACACATGCTGAGCCAAAAATTTTTTCTATTTTCAGGTATTCTTCTAAATACTCTTGTTTTGTACAAACTTGATAATATCTTTTATCAGTAAACAATTCTACTCTTTCTGGATACACAATCTTAAGATTACACTCTGCAACATCAGCGTCTTCTTTTATTATGGCTTCATATAATTTTTCATACATTTCTGCATCTATATAATCATCGCTATCTACAAAGCCTATACAACTTCCAGTTGCTCTCGCTACTCCGTAGTTTCTTGCATCTGACAAGCCACCATTTTCTTTATGATAGACCTTTATTCTATTATCTAGCTTCTCTAATTCATCACATATTTCTCCACTGCTATCTGTAGCACCATCATCTACCAAAATTATTTCTAAATTTTTATATGTTTGATTAACTATTGAGTCTACACATTTTTTTAAATATTTCTCAACATTATAAACTGGAACTATTATGCTTATCAATTCTTTAGTCAATATTTTCTCTCCTTGTGTAAATCTTCTTTTTAGTAACAATTTTTGTAGTGGTATTACTCACCTACTACCTCCGCTATTACTTCTTTAAAGTTTTCTACAATAACTTCTATATCATCATCACTAAGACGTGTATGTAATGGTAATGTCACCTCATTAACATAATATGAATAAGCATTTGGATAATTATTCATGTCAAAACCTAGATTTTTATACGCCGTAAGGAGTGGTAATGGCTTATAGTGAACATTGCAACTAATTCCACGTTCTGCCATTTTCGTAATTATTTCCCCACGTTGCTCAAATGTTGCACCTTCTATATGTGTAATATATAAATGGTTTGAACTTTTGTGGTCTTTTGTGTTATGAACTAAAGGTATTACTCTGCTACCTTCAAAACCTTTATTATATTTTTCAACAAGCTCTAATCGACGTGCTAATAATTTAGGATAACGATCCAGTTGAACTAAACCGATAGATGCCATAATATCCGTCATATTGCATTTATAACCTGGGATAATAATATCATATTCCCAAGAACCTGCTTTTGTTTTTGCCAACGCATCTTTTGTTTGACCATGAAGCGAGAAAATTTGGAATTCTCTATATAATTCTTCATTATCAAAGTTTGGGTTTTCACGCCAAGTAACGCTTCCACCTTCTGCTGTTGTGAAGTTTTTTACCGCATGGAATGAGAATGTTGTAAAGTCGGCAACTGCACCAACTTTTACTCCTTTATACTCACTGCCTAAGGCATGCGCCCCATCAGCAATAACAGCAACACGCCCAAGTTTTTCTTGATAAATGCTGTTTGCTTCAAATAACTCTTTTTTACTTTCTACTACTTCGAAAATTTTATCATAATCACATGGAATACCCGCAAGATCCACTGGAATAACTGCTTTTGTTCTTGGTGTTATTACATCAGCAAGTTTGGAATAATCCATCTCTGCACTATCAGTTTGAATATCAACCATAACAGCTTTTGCCCCTACATGGTAAATAACACTACAAGATGCTGTATATGTTAGAGCTGGAACGATTACCTCATCTCCTTTTCCTATACCTAGCACACGTAAAACAAGTTCTAACGCTGCAGTCGCTGAATTTAAACATACTGTTTTAGGTGTTGTTGTATATTCTGATAGTCTCTTTTCTAATTCTTTTGTTTTAGGCCCTGTTGTTATCCATCCAGATTTTAAAGTATCTACTACTTCATTTATTTCTTCTTCTGTAATATCTGGTGGTGAAAAAGGAATATTGTATTTTTTCATTTTGACTCCTAACCTTTTATTGTTTATTAACCTTCCTTTTTATGTTATCCCTTTATTATACTCTAATTTTGAAAAAATTTCAGCTATCACGAGAAAAAACACAAGAGAATAGTGTGGAACTTTCTCTTGTGTCTCTATGTTTGGATTGTTAAAGTTAATTTTCATATAGTAGCTATAACATGAAAATAATCTTATTCTACTACTTTATGACCGCTAACGCTGTTTGTATCATTATTTTTATATCATTTACTATACTAAAGTTCTTAATATACTCTAAATTGTATTTCATCTTATCTGGCAGAACTTCTTCGATATAAATATCATCAATAGAACGTCCCGTCCCTTTGAATTTTTCAATTACTTCATCTTCATCTTTATACTCAATACTTGCAGGAGATGTTATCCCGGCTGGAAGAAGTAATGTTGCGTTCATTTCATCAGTATAACGATTAACATATTTTGCAACTTCTGGACGAACACCGACGAAGCTCATATCTCCAAGAAGCACATTAAAAAGCTGTGGCAGTTCATCAAGACGAACCTTACGAAGTTTATTCCCAGCACGACTTATACGTGGATCATTATGTTCAGTCACGGCTGCACCAAGTTTGTCTGCATCCTTAACCATTGTTCTAAATTTAAAAATCCTAAATGGACGCCCATAAGTAGTAATACGCTCTTGCCTATAAAACACCGGCCCTTCACTGTCCAACTTTATCCAAATAGCAATGGCCAAAATTATAGGACTTAACGGAATAAGTAATACTAAGGCTAATACTTTATCTAAAAACAACTTCAAAAATAACGATATTCTTCTCTTCTCTATTTCTTCTCTATATTTTTTTACTATCTCTGTTTCAAATCTTTTATCTATATTCATCTTTCACCTTACTTTTATTCAAAACTGAAAATCTCTTTGAATAAGTTTATTTTTCCTTAACAATTATAGCACACTTGTTAAAATAAAAAAAGATAACGTCAAAACTCCATCGCACTCAACGATGGAGTTTTTATTCTTCTACCCATTATAACAATTTATTATATTAAACAACTCATCGCGAATTTCTTCGTTAGTTGCATGGCCTAGCATCGCTTGTAGCTTATCTAACTTAACATTTAGTTCGTCTACATCGATATCTAAAGTTGTATTTTTATAAATCATTTTGTTATCTGTTTTTTCACTATTTTCGTAATCTAATGATAATTCTTCGTACATTTTTTCTCCTGGACGAAGCCCGATTTCTTCAATAGCTATATCTTTATATGGTTCTAAACCTGAAAGCTTGATTAGGTTTGTTGCCAAATCTATAATTTTTACGGGTTCTCCCATATCTAGAAGGAAAATTTCTCCCTCACTCGCATAATAACCTGCTTGTAAAACTAACTGCGCCGCTTCTGGTATTGTCATAAAGTAACGAATAATGTTACGATGCGTTATTGTTATTGGTCCACCTTTTCTTATTTGTTCTTTGAAAATTGGAATAACAGAGCCATTAGAACCTAAAACATTACCAAAACGAACGGCTGCAAATTTTGTTTTATATTTATTACCTTTTGACTGTAAGATAATCTCTGTTAAACGTTTTGAAGCACCCATTGCATTTGCTGGATTTACGGCTTTGTCTGTTGAAATCATAATAAATCGCTCAACATCTTTTTCTATTGCTACATCCATAACATTTTTTGTTCCAAAAACATTATTTTTAATCGCTTCTTGGGGACGGCGTTCCATTAGAGGAACATGCTTATGAGCTGCTGCATGGAAAACTACTTCTGGTTTGTATTTATCAAATACTTCCCTTAAAGCCTCTTTTTCACGAATACTAACAATTTCCGAAATATAATTTACACCTTCATATTCTTCTGAATGACTTTTCTCAAAATCAAGATCTCGCTCTAGCATATAAAGGGCATTTTCATTCACATCTACTAAGATTAAATTACTCGGTTTAAATTTGAAAATCTCACGAACAATTTGGCTACCAATTGAACCACCAGCACCTGTGACAAGAACGCTTTTCCCGCGTAAATAACTGCGAATTTCTCCTTGAGAAAGTTTAACTTCACCACGTCCTAATAGGTCCTCTATTGAAACATCTTTAAGATGCTTTGAAATACTTTCTCCATCTTCAACTGTTATCCCAGAGCCCATAACTTTTATACTAATATTTGCTTCTTTTAAAATATTTAATATTCTATTTTTATTGTATGCGTCTATAGATGGTATAGCTAAAAACACTTGTTCAACTTCATACTTTGGAATAAGTTTTAACAATTCATAAGTTGTCCCTACAACAGTTACACCACTTATTACAGAATTTTTTCTTCTGTCATCAATAAGCCCTACAACATTCGCACGGAAAACATTATTTTTAGATAATTCTTTTAACAATATATATCCAGCATCCCCCGCTCCAATAATAAAGGTATTTTTGTATGTGGCTCTTCCTGTACGTCCTACTTCTCGCTCGCGTAATGCACGATAAAGCATTCTAATAAACATAATCCCCGCAATAATTAATAATGGTGAGAAAATAGCAAATCTTATATTAGAAAATGTATCAGGCAGCATATATTGATATAGTATGCTTGTAATTAAGTCTGCAACAAATACCGAAACGCAGATATTAACAATTTCATTAACTCCTAAATACGACCATAAAGATTTATTTATCCCAAATAATTTAAAACTAATAGCGTATATAATTAAGGAAATAATTAAAAACCCACCTATTTCTATATAGTGCGTGGTTAACATTGCGAAAGGATCCGAAGCCTTACCTAAAAATATTGACGCAATAATTCCCAACGCTACTATTTTCAAATCTAGTAACATTATCAATTTAAAGCGGTGCTTTATATATATTTTTGATGAAAACAATTTATCCATACTAATCTCCTATAATTTTATTAGAATTCTGTTTTTTCTCAACCTAAAATCGAACTCCAGTTAGACTTCATGTTGACAATAACATCCTTCTAAAACTATACTTCTTAAAATTAGGAGCTAAAGTAAATAACATTAGCTCCCCCTTTTCCTAAAACATTTTGTATCCAAAATAACCAGCGGCAGCAACTATAATAATCAAAACTACTATACTTACCTTTCTTGTCTCTTTTATAACAATTATTTCTACAATTTTTTGAGTTACAAGTATACTGATTGCCACAGCTATAGCTACTAGTTTTGTCTTTTGATTTTCGATAAACATCGTTCCTATTATTATAGCTAAACTCAATACCGTTATCAGCATATTCACCGCTAAAAACATCATTTTTTTATCTGACATGCTTATTTTTTCCTTACTTTTATAGTTACTTTTACTATTGGTGTATCAGTTGCTACTCGAAGATTTTCTTTTGAATAAATTTTCAAGTTACTTCGTTCTTCTGTTTCTTCCTTAACATCACTCAAATCAACATCAACTAGCATTTTTGTTATTCTATCTAATGTTTCTTGATTTTCTGTTCTAATAGTAACCTTACTTACATCTGCAGTTACACTAACCAGTTCATAACCTGATGGTAACTTACCTATAGCATTTACTTCTAGTGGTACTTCTTTTTCTATAGTTTTTAGCTCAATTGACATTACCGTTGAACTAGGTTCTATCTGAATATCTTCTATCTTGTTATAAGCACTATCATAAGCGACTAATTTTGCTTCTTCTTTAGTATTTTTGCTTAGTTTCGTACGAGTTGCACTTTCTGCACGAACTTCATGTATTCTATTAATACTATCAATATCCCCAGAAATTTTTACAGTTTCGTTATTAACGCTAAGTTTTTCTATTTCATACCCTATTAGTAATCTCTCTTTTTTCACAGTAGGTGCTACCTTAAACTCACGCGTTACTTTTTCTCTAATAGAAATCGTAATTGTCCCCGGCTCAACTGTGCCTTCAAGCCCACTTTCTAAACCTTCTATTTCTAGTTTTACCTTCTGGTCATCACCTATTTGAGCATTTTTAAGATTTAACTTAACTTTGAAACGGCGAGCTACACTTTCTTTTTGAACTTTCGCCAATGAACCAGATAATTTTACTGAAACAGTATTTGGTATTCCAACTACGTATAATTTATCTTTATCATACTCCGCTTCAAGAGGAACCTCAGTTACCCACGCAGTAGATTTATTATCACTATTTCCTAATACAGAAAAGTTTTTGAAATTTTCGTTTACTGATATAAACAGTAGTATTGCTATTAAAAATGATATTAACTTTAATTGATTATTCTCTTTTAATCTCATAATATCACCTCTTATTTAATAATCTTTTCATTTTGTTGTTGCCAATTTTCTTCTAAGTACTTCATCAATTTTTCATCGGTAAAATCTGTTGTTAATTTACCATTTTGGCATACACTTATTTTTCCTGTTTCTTCTGAAACAGCAATAACAATTGCATCTGTAAGTTCTGATAGTCCTAATGCTGCTCGGTGGCGCGTCCCATAACTACTAGCTATACTTCTATTATCGGATAAAGGTAATACGCAACTTGCAGCTCTAATTTTATCTTTATTAATAATCATCGCTCCATCATGAAGTGGTGTATTCGGAATAAAAATATTAATAATAAGCTCATGTGTTACTTCTGCATTAATCTCTATTCCACTTTCCACATATTCATCAAGACCTGTATTATTTTCTAATACAATTAATGCACCTATACGGCGTCTTGCCATATGTCTTGATGAAGTTGCGACAGCCTTTATGATATGATCTTTTTGTCCTTTTTGAACATCTTTATAATTAAAATTGAGAATATTAGTCCACTGAACTCTACCTATGTATTCTAAGGCACGTCTCAATTCTGGTTGGAATATAATCATAATTCCCAACACTCCCCAAGTAACCACTTGATCGAATATGTAAGTCATCGTTGTAAAACCAATAAAGTTGAAAAATATTTTCAATCCGATAATGATTAAAATACCTTTAACTAATTGCATACCACGAGTACCTTTTAACAATGTTAATAACTTATATACTAAAAACCATACTAAAAGTATATCTAGCAGGTGAATAACTAGTGTTAACGTGCTTATGCCTGATAGGTAATCAGCTATCATAATAATCTCCTTCCTTAAGTAATGTACCAAACTTAAAATACTTACTTTTTTATTTTTACAGCAATGTCATGAAATAAATGACCGGTATAACCTTGTCTCTAAAATCCCATACTTTACCATATAACTCTCCACATTTTATTATAACATAAAATATGCGGATTGTAAGATGTTTTTGAAAATAAAAAGAAGATATTTTAAAATTTTTTCAAATATCTTCTCTTACTAAATCAACTGAATATTCTCACATATAAAATTGCTAAATTTATTCCATATTGAAATAATCCTAATCTTTTACAGTTATATAAGAACTTATATCATAATCTTGTGAATCCAACTCGGTTTCTTGCCCTAAAATCATATTTGCAATGCTATAACCGATAATAGGTCCTGTCGTTAGTCCTGATGAACCTAAGCCACTTGCTGCAAATACATTTTTCAACGCTGGCACCTCTCCATAAAACGGAGAGAAGTCAGAAGTATACGCCCTAATACCTACTCGCTCATTAATAATTTGTGCATCAGCTAGTTCTTTTAAAAATTGTTGAGCTTCATTTCCAAAAGTATCCAACTGAACTTTATCGACTTCCAAGTCAAATCCCATATCATTTTCATGAGTCGCACCTACACTAACCACACCATTTTCAAAAGGAATTATATCTAGCTCTCCTTCTGGCATAATTACTGGATAAGCACCTGTATTATTGTCTTTTATTTTGTAATCACGCAGCTGTCCTTTTTGAGGGCGAACATCAACCGCAAAACCAAGCGGCTCTAGCACATCTTTTAACCAAGCACCTGTCGCAAGCACAACTACATCGAACTCTTTATTATCAACTAAATATTTGTCTCCAGCTAATTCTAAAGATACTTTTTTATTTACTACTTGTGCCTTTGATGCTTCAAGTAGAGTTTTTACAAAACGCTCCCCTTCGACACGACCGCCACCACTAGCATAAAGTACATCTCCATTGTTATCAAAACTTGGAATTATTTTTTGTACTTCTTCTTTAGGCAGTAATTTTAACTCTCCTATCATCGGTGATAATTCCATACGGCTTTCTGCTAATTCTTTCAATTCCGGTAATTTAGTTTCGTCTTTTTTTAATAAATATACACCACATTGTGAGTAAAAACTAGTGTTGATTCCCTCACCTTCTAAATCTTGAACAAGTTTCAAATAAAAATCTGCACCTAAACGCGCCATCTTGTACCAAGGTTTATTACGACGTTTCGAAAACCATGGACTTATTATTCCGGCAGACGCCTTTGTCGCTTGCCCCACACCGTAATCAAAAACTGTCAACTCTATATCGTTATCTTTCGACAAATAGTATGCACACGTCGCACCTACTATCCCGCCACCTATTATCGCTACTTTCATAGTTTACCTCACTTGATAGTTTTTTAAAAAATTCTACTATAGAAATTATACATCAAAAAAAAATGCTAGTAAACTTTTTATAGAATGAATCAGATTTTCTTCAGCATATTTTCTTATTTACATAATCAGTCTTTTAGGATATAATTAGCTCTTATAATCTAAGTAAAGAGGTATATCATGAAAAAACAATTATTACTAACTTTAGCAATTACCGTTCTTGCAGGAACGACATTAGGTTGCACACAAAATAAAAATACAAATCAAGCTACTACGCAAGAAACGAAAAAAGAATTATCAAATGAAGAAATTGTTAAAACAGCCATTAACAACTTTTCAAAAGAAAAAAATTTAGAATTAGATACTAAGGTTACCATTAAATCTAACCTTATAGTAGAAAGTTATTCAGTTAACGTATCATCAAATATTAAAATAGACGAAAATGGAAATGTTTTGAAGAAATTTTCTGAGCAAGAAACTGAACTAGGAAAAACTACAACAAAAGAAGAACATATTTTCCTTAAGAAAAATAATTCTGGATACGATAAATTCAATGTTGAAAATGGAAAATTAGTTGGAGATAAAATAACAGATGATTTAGAAGTTTTATCTGCTATACAAGTATTTTTCAACGGAAGTACTCTTTTTAATACTATAACTGATAAAAACTATGAGAAGTCAGATAACAAACTAACTTTCACTGGGAAAATAAAATTATCAGACATCGGAAATAAATTTTATCTAAATCCAGGTGCGTTTACTAGCGAAGAAACTGGTAATCTTTCTGAAATGACGCTAACATTTGCTGCAACAATAGACACTACTACAAATGAGATTTTAGGAATTACCCTTGATTTAAAATCATTTATAGAAGGAGTAGCTAAAGCACAACTAGAAAAAGAGAAAGACTCTATGTCTGAACTTGAATACACAACTGCCAAAAATTTAATAGAATCTATTTTAAAAGACTCACAAGGCGAAATCACAATCACTAGAAAAATTGATAAAATAGATGAAATAAAATTTAATTAATATAAAAATCTAGCTTACCTTATTGGGGGGCTAGATTTTTTGACTATATACCATTTTTATATTTACCTATCCCGATTTATGTATTATAATTATTACTAAGTTGCGTTAGCGCAACTATTAATATATAATTAGTAAAATATTGGAGGTAAACTATGACTGAAATAAAATTAGTACCACGTAATGAAGTAGACGAACAGTACACTTGGGATATGACTCTACTTTATAAAACTGATGAAGACTACAAAAATACTTTGGAAAAAACAAAAAAAGAAATAATTGAGTTTAAAGACAAATATGAAGGAAAGTTAGCTGATTATACTACTCTAAACGAAGCTATCCTTAAATACGAAGAGATAGAAGAAGAATGTTATAAACTTTTACACTATGCTGAATTACCTATGTCTGTTGACCGTTTTAACGATAATGTAGTTGCCAACGCAACTATTTTCGAAGAACTTTCTTCTCTTTCAGCTAGTAAACTAAGTTTTTTCTCCACAGAGTTAATATCTTTAGATGAAGGTTTTATAAATACCTTTGTTGCTGACTATCGTCCAGACTTGAAATATTATTTCGAAAAACTTGTTAATATGAAAAAGCATGTATTACCAAAAGAAGTTGAAGAAATAATCGCTAGTTATGAAAGTCTACCTGACTTCTATAATTTGTACGAAGTAACTAAACATGAAGATATGAAATTCGATAGTTTCGAAGCAAATGGTAAGACTTACGAAAATAGCTTTGTTTTATACGAAAACTTACATGAGATGGATAATGATACCGATGTTCGTCGTGCAGCTGCGAAAAGTTTTTATAAAACTTTAAATGCATATAAGAATACTTCAGCAAATGAGTATATTTCTCACATTAAAAGAGAAAAAATGCTTGCAACTGCTCGTGGTTATGATAGCGTTATTGATTACCTATTGGATAAACAAGATGATAGTCGTGAATTATACGATCGTCAAATCAAAACACTTATGACAGACCTTGCACCACATATCCGTCGTTATATCAAACTATTAGCACGCGAGCATAAAATTGAAGATATGCAATTTGCCGACTGTAAAATTAATCTAGATCCTGATTTCGAGATTGATATGACTATTGAAGAATCACGAGAATATTTGAAAAAAGCACTTGGTGTTCTTGGTGAAGATTATGTTAAAATGATTGATGAAAGCTATGATAAACGTTGGACGGACTTCCCTCAAAATATCGGTAAGAGTACTGGTGGTTTCTGCGCTACTGTGCCAAATGTAGCTGGCTTTATCCTTCTTTCTTGGACCGGGAAAATGAATGAGGTGTTCGTTCTTGCGCATGAACTTGGACATGCTTATCACTTTATGAATACTGGTAAACACCAAACTATGCTAAATAACGATTGCTCACTTTACTTCGTAGAAGCACCATCTACTTGTAACGAGGTTATCGTTTCTAATTATCTACTACAAACTAATAAAAACGCACGCTTTAAACGTTGGGTAATTAGTAATATGATTAGCAGAACTTACTTCCACAATATGGTAACTCACTATCTTGAAGCTGTTTATCAAGACCGTGTTTATAAAAAAGTTGATAATAATGAAATGTTAACTGCAGAAGTCTTATCTACTATAAAACGTGAAGTTATGGAAGAATTTTTCGGAGATAGTCTTGTAATTAACGAGGGAGCAGAACTTACTTGGATGCGTCAACCTCACTACTACATGGGACTTTATCCATATACTTACTCTGCAGGACTAACTATCGGAACAGCAGTTGCTAATAAAATTGACAAAAATCCAAGTTATGCCGATACTTGGCTAAATGTTCTTTCTAAAGGAAGTAGTATGTCAGCACTAGATCTTTCTAAACTTGCTGGTTGTGATGTGAGTACCGCTGAACCACTTAAAGAAGCAATTTCATATGTTGGATACTTAGTAGATCAACTTTATGAATTAACAGATGAGCTGAAAAAATAAAACATAAAAAGAATCTTAATGACTTCTAATCATTAAGATTCTCTTAACTTTTGCTAATATTGTAATTTATAGTTAGGTATTAATTCTACTACATCTCTTTTAATTTTTCAAAACAAGCTTTTTCGCATTCAATTACTGCTGAGCGGAAATTTTTTTCTTCAAGAATTCGGACAGCTTCGATTGTACTACCTGATGGCGAACAAACATTATCCTTTAGTTTGCCTGGATGTTCTCCTGTTTCTAATACCATTTTAGCTGCTCCAATTACTGTATGTGCCGCTAAGCGATAAGCAGTTTCACGACGTAACCCGTTTAACACTGCACCATCAGCTAATGCTTCAATAAATAAATAACCATAAGCAGGGCCTGACCCACTAAGTGCAGTCAATCCAGCCATATCTTTTTCCGCTATCACCTCTGATAATCCAAGACTGCTAAATAAACTTAAAACGTACTCTACTTCTGTTGATTCTATATTATGTCCTACACTAACACCAACAACCCCCGCACCTACTTCAACGGGCGTATTCGGCATAATGCGGACTACTTTTGCACTTGGTACAATACTTTCTATATCTTTTATTTCTACTGCTGCCGCCATCGAAATAACTATTTTTCCTTCTAGTTCTACTTTGATTTCTTCTAGTACACTTGCTACTAAATATGGTTTTACACCTAAAAATACAACATCACATTCTTTTGCCAAATCTTTTGAGCTATTGGCCGCTTGGACTCCGTTACGTTCAGCTACTTTTTCTGTACTGTCGTTTGAAGAATTTTTAACGAAAATATTTTCTTTCGCTACTTTTTGACTAGAAATTACTCCTTTCAGAACTGCTTCCCCCATATTACCAACACCGATAAAACCTAGTTTTTTCATATTGACCTCCTATTATATTTTTTGTTTTTTGAGAATATACAAACTACTCTCCATTCACTATCTATTATATCATATTTAACCGTTCTAATTCTCTCTTCTTAATAAATTTTATTAGTACTACATCTTATGTTATACTTAAATGTGTATTGAAATTTTTGTAAATAAGGAGTTATTATGGACAACAGTTGGAAAGAAATATTTAAAGATTATCCAAAACGTAATGAATTGGGCATAACAGTCGATAATATAAATAAAAAAAGACAAACGGCGACTATCTATCCACCAAAAGAATTAGTTTTTAAGGTCTTTGATCTGCCGTTACAAGATATAAAAGTAGTTATATTGGGACAAGATCCATATCATAATCCCGGTCAAGCTTGTGGATTAAGCTTTTCTGTTAATGATGGCGTTCCTTTACCTAAGAGTTTAATAAATATTTATAAAGAACTTTATGATGACCTTGGCATTACTCCTGCAAAAACAGGAAATTTAGAAAAATGGTTTAAACAAGGTATTTTCCTATTGAATTCTGTTTTAACCGTTGAAGAATATTCACCAGCAAGTCATAGCAATGTTGGCTGGCAAGATTTTACAGACTATATAATAGAAACTATTTCACAAAAAAATAACAACGTTGTATTTGTCCTATGGGGGAGTTATGCTAGAAGTAAAAAAACTCTAATAGATAGCTCTCGCCATAAAATAATAGAATCGCCACACCCAAGTCCGCTATCTGCTTATCGTGGTTTCTTCGGTAGCAAGGTATTTTCACGTATAAATTCATATTTAGAAGAAGTCGGCAAAAAACCTATTGATTTTGATTTGGAAAATTAGTTATATCCCACGATTTAGGGTTTATAATCTATTCTCTTAAAAATTTTTAATAAAAATAGATTTTTGTTGAAAATTTTAAATTAATTTTAAGTATATTTTAAGTAAAAGAGATATAATTGTGACTTAGACAAAAATAATTAATTTTTCATTCTTAACGACACTTGTCGTTTCTCCCTTTTAAGTTTGAAAATATTTTTGTTTAAACCAATATTTCAGTTAATTCTTTATGATATTAACAGATAATAAAACTTTTTAATTTTTTTCATAATGTGGCTTGTCGCTCCCTAGGCAAGCCATTCTCCCTTTAAGAGTAGCGATACTCTTTTGTTATTTGTATATAAGATTAGATATTAATAAGCAAGAAATTGCTTCGAACTTAATTTAGTTCATAAAAAAGCTAAGTATCCCCTATACTTAGCTTTTTTATTTTGCCTATAATTAAATAAAAAGCACCTTAAATTCTTGATCATCCATATCAATTTTTTAAGGCGCTCTTTTTTATTGTTTAGTATATTACAAATTTTTCAATATAATACATAGTTTTATGTTGACCACTTGCATATTGTTTATTATTTAATCGTAGTGTAATTACACCTGTTGGTCGATTAGTAGCTATAGTAACAAATGGTATTATTATTCTATCTCCTTGAACTTGCCAACGTTCGACCGGTGCAAAGATTGAATCGGTAGCTCCGCCTATTCCAGCGATGTAACGTAATGCAAAGGCATTATCTTTTTTGAAATATACGATAGTATTATTATCTTTTACTAATTTTTCTAATTCTTCTTGAGTATATTCTACTTTACTTTTATCCAGTTCCATAAAAGTAATTCCTCTTTCTGCATCCAATTTTGCAAATACATCTTTAAGATTATAAGTTCCTTCATTATATGTGTTAATTAAGTCTAATACATAAGTAGCTGGTGCAAAAACAATTTGATTATCTATTCCGTTATCTATAACACTATAACGAATTGCATTAGCCGCTGTAGAACCTTTAAAGTTAAGCAAGCTATAATTCATAAGTTCTAGTATTTTCCCAGCTTCATTAAAGTTATGATTGTATTTATTAGTATTATTTCTATTAGTTGGTGCTATTGTTTGATTTTCATTTTTATTGACGACATTGTTGTCTTTATTTTCTTGTTGATTTTGTTGATCAACATTAGCGTCATCTTTTAACATATTCGTTGTTACATCTTGTGTTTTTTCTGTATCATTAGTAATCTTTTGTGCTACTTTATCTGTACATCCTGTTAAAACTCCTATTCCTAAAACAAAAACCGCTGCAATTTTTAAAATTTTGTTCATTTTCTCCACCTTCTTTCTGTTTTAATATTATTTACTTTTATTTCTTCTCTTCTTTAATTATATTATACTACCAAAAATTACAAAAATCAACGATTTATTACAATAATATTACATTTTTATTACAAAATAATTTTATTTTTGTTTCAGTGTTCTTCGCTATAGCTTTTTATCTCATTTTTTTGAATTTATTTCTTGTTATTTTTTCTCTATCTTCTTAAAAAACTCTTTTCAATAGTTCGCACGTAAAATTTGAACTGATAGTTTTTTTATAGTAAAATATACTCGATTATATGGATAGGAGATTGATATATGAGTAGAGTCGCTATTGTTAGTGCTAAACGTACCGCTATCGGTAGTTTTGGCGGCAGTCTTAAAGATATTCCAGCTGCAACACTTGGAGCTGAAGTTGTAAAAAAATCATTAGAGGAAATAAATCTAAGCCCTACCCTTGTTGACGAAGTAATCTTCGGCAATGTTCTTGGAGCTGGTCTTGGACAAAACATCGCTCGTCAAATCGCGATCTTTGCTGGTATTCCACAAGAAAAGAGTGCATTTGTCGTAAATAAGGTTTGCGGTTCTGGTCTAAAAAGCGTTGTTTTAGGCGCTCAATCTATTTTACTTGGTGACAATGATATCGTTGTTTGTGGCGGTGTAGAGAATATGAGCACTGCTCCTTATTACACAAAAGATGCACGCTTTGGAGCTAAACTAGGTAACTTCGAACTTGAAGACAGTATTATTCATGATGGTCTTACTGATGCTTTCGAAAACTATCATATGGGCATCACTGCGGAAAATATTGTTGAGCAATTTGCTATCAGTCGTGAGCAACAAGATGAATTCGCAGTTCTTAGTCAACAAAAAGCAAGCGCTGCTATTGAAAAAGGAAAATTCTCAGATGAAATAGTCCCTATTACAATAAAAACACGGAAAGAAGAAAAAGTTTTTGACACTGATGAATTTGTTCTCCCCAATACTGATTTAGCTTCATTAGCTAAATTACGCCCAGCGTTCAAAAAAGATGGAACTGTAACAGCTGGTAATGCTTCTGGTATTAATGATGGAGCGGCTTGCGTTATTTTAATGTCTGAAAAACGCGCTAATGAGCTAGGTATTAATATTCTTGGATTTATCGATGGTTATGCTACCGCTGGATTAGATAATAAAGTTATGGGACTTGGGCCAATACCCGCAACGAAAAAAGTTTTAGATAAACTGAATTTAACAACTGATGATATTGATTTATTCGAACTTAACGAAGCTTTTGCAGCGCAGTCGATAGCTGTTCTTAACGAACTTAACCTTGATACTTCTAAAGTTAATATCAATGGTGGTGCTATAGCTTTAGGTCATCCTATTGGAGCAAGCGGTTGTAGAATCCTTGTTTCTTTAGTACATGAACTAATCAATGAAAACAAAAATCGCGGACTATGCTCGCTTTGTATCGGTGGAGGTCAAGGTATTTCTATGGTTATAAGTCGTGATTAAAAAATATTATAATTAACATATAAAAACTAGATTTATTGTTTTATTCTATCAATTAGACTAGCTAAATCTAGTTTTTTTAAGTTTAATTTAAGCTTCTATACTAAAATCTTATTGTCAAGAAACTTTTTTAGTTTTAAATGGTCTAACTGTGGACTATTTACGAAAAATTGTATACAATAGTAATTGCGGAAATTTTAATTTGAACTCTTGAGGAGTTCACTGTGTTTTATAGAAATAATTAGATTAATAGTAATCGAAAGGTAAAAATAAAATGAAAATAGGAATTGATAAGATTGGGTTTGCAATGCCCGAGTACTATCTAGATATTCGTGACCTAGCAATAGCTCGTGGTATTGAACCTGATAAATTTACTAAAGGTTTACTTCAATTAGAAATGAGTATCCCACCAGTAAGCCAAGATATCGTTACACTTGGTGCTCAAGCTGCTTTTGAAATTTTAGATGATGAAGACTTAGAAAAAATAGATATGATTATTGTTGGGACAGAATCTGGTATCGACCAAAGTAAAGCTTCTGCGGTGTTTATCCACGGTCTATTAGATATTCAACCATTTGTGCGTACTATTGAAGTTAAAGAAGCTTGCTACGGAGCTACTGCGGCGCTTGACTTTGCGAAAAATCATGTATTAAATAATCCTGAATCAAGAGTGCTTGTAATTGCGAGTGATATCGCCAAATACGGAATAAAATCTTCTGGAGAATCTACACAAGGTGCTGGTAGTTGTGCTATGCTTGTTACTAGTAACCCTCGTCTTCTAGAATTAAATAACGACAATATTTGCCTTACTCGTGATGTCATGGATTTTTGGCGTCCTAACTATTCGCAATACGCTTTTGTCGAAGGGAAATTTTCAACTGAGCAATATCTTGAATGTTTAGAGACTGTTTGGGCTAAATATTTAGAAAGAACAAAACAACAACTACAAGACTTTAGCGCGGTATGTTTACATCTTCCATATCCAAAACTTGGACTTAAAGGATTACAACTGTTATTAGAACAAGAAAATAATGAATCTACAAAAGAAAACTTATTAGCACGTTTTAACGAATCTATTCTTTATAGCCAACGTGTTGGTAATATTTATACAGGTTCATTATTCTTAGGGCTATTATCTCTTCTTGAAAACAACACTACTCTTAAAGCTGGCGATAAAATCGCTCTTTATAGCTATGGTAGTGGTGCGGTTGCTGAAGTATTCGGTATGACGCTAGTTGATGGCTATAAAAATCAATTAAAAGATAATAGGCTTGAACAGTTTAATAATAGAAAACAAATCTCTGTTGATGAATATGAAAAAATGTTCTTTAGAGATACTACCGTTGATGAAGATGGTAATCTAGATATTTCTGATATTCGTGATGAAAGTCGTTTCGTCCTAGAAAAAATCGAAAATCATAGACGAATCTATAAAAAACAAATTTAAGAACTTAGTTAGTTTTATACTAACTTATAAACCTCACTAACACCACTATTTATAATGTTATTAGTCAATTGTTAGTGAGGTTTTTTCAAAAATTATCGAAAGGGAGGCTCCTATAATGAATAATTGGAGTGGATTTTATAAAAAAACTCGTGATGAACGTTTAAATGTTATTAAAAACGCTAATATTTTAGATAATGAGCATTTCAACTTGCTAAATAACAACAAAATATTAGATTTTGAAACAGCTAATAATATGGTAGAAAATGTTGTCGGGACGTTTTCTTTACCATTTAGCGTTGTTCCTAATTTTGTTGTTGATAAAAAAAGTTATCTAGTTCCTATGGTTACGGAAGAACCCTCTGTCGTTGCTGCATGTAGCAATGCCGGAAAAATAGTTGAACGCTGCGGAGGATTCAGCACCACTATCCATGATAGAAAAATGATTGGACATATCGCACTCTATGACATTAACGATGTTGAGGCTACCTGCAATCTTATCTTAGACAATAAAGAGCTTTTGCTTAAAACAGCAAACGAAGCTTATCCATCTATAGTTAAGCGTGGCGGTGGTGCTTGCGATTTAGAGGTTAAAGTTCTGACTGAGGATGATACTACTTTTGTAGTTGTTTATTTAATAGTTGATACTTTAGAAGCGATGGGGGCTAATATGCTTAACACTATGCTTGAGGCAGTAAAAATATCTCTTGAAAGTCTTACCGGTGGCGTTGCCCTTATGGCAATTTTATCTAACTACGCAACACGTTCTTTAGTTACAAGTCGCTGTGAAATTCCATTTTCAAACCTTGGTGATAACGGAGAATATCTTGCAAAACGCATAGAGCTAGCGAGTAAGTTTGCTCAAGCAGATACTTATCGTGCCGCAACACACAACAAAGGAATTTTCAACGGTATCGACAGTATTGTTATCGCAAGCGGTAACGATTGGCGTGCTATTGAAGCTAGTTGCCAAAGTTGGGCAGCACGTAGCGGAAAATACAAAGGACTTTCTACTTGGACTTGCGACCTGGAAAAACAGGTTTTAATCGGGGAGTTGACATTACCTATGCCAGTAGCGAGTGTTGGTGGTTCTATCGGAATCAACCCTAGTGTAAAAGTAGCACGCGCTATGTTAGGAAATCCTGATGCGAAAACTTTGGCAAGCATTATCGTTTCTGTTGGCCTTGCTCAAAACCTTGCTGCTTTACACGCTTTAGTAGGTGATGGTATTCAAAAAGGCCATATGAAGCTACACGCAAAATCATTAGCTATTTTAGCAGGTACTACTACTGATATTTTGGATGAAGTAGTTGAAAAACTACGTGCTGAAAAATATATGAACTTAGCTACTGCTAAAGAAATAGTGAGTACATATAAAAAAGAAGTATAACAACAAAAAAACGACGTAACTTAATTGCTACGTCGTTTTTTTAATGTTTTTTTATGCTGCCCTCTTATATCCTGCTTTTTGTGCCGCTTCCTCTGAATTAAATACTAATAAATTTTTAGCCGCTACCTTATTGTAAGAAGGATGCTCTGGAGTATAGTACTGTCCGCTCTTTTTACTCGCACGAACTACTACTGCTTTTTTAGCCTTCTCCTGCTTTTGCTTTTGTTCTTGTGCTTTTTGCTCTTTCTTAATATCGTCCATAGTCGCCTTCATCTCTTTTTCTAGACTCTGTTGCGGCGCTGATGTCTGCATTTGATTTTGAGATTTACTTTCCTCAGAAGTATCTCGTTTTTCATCTGTCTGCTCTTCAGTTTTTTTCTCACGTTCTTCCTTCTTCTCTTGGAACGTTCTTATCTGCTCTTCTTTTTTCGCTTCACTGAAATGATTGCTCATCATCATAGTAAACGACAATACCAAAGCAGCTATCGCTCCTAACACCACTTTCTTAATCCTTGTTTTGCGTTGAATAACTTTGATAACAGGTGGGCATAGTAATATAAAACTGAATATAAAGACAATTATTGCGTATTCTGGTCCATGGGTGAAGACCATACTAAGCGATATAAACATAAATATCACAAATATAAACCATAAAACCATTTGTCCATGCTCTTTTATAAATTTATTCACGACTTTTCTCCTTAAAAATTTCTCACTTTATATATTCTATCACTTTTTTCGAACTTATACAATTACTTTCAAATTGTTTCCTCGATTATAAAATTATTTTTTACAAGCAGTTTTGTTGTTTATTTTTAAAAAATTTCTTATAATTAACTTATATATAATTAACTTATATATATTGATTAAAAAAACCGGGAGGCTTATTACTATGACATTTAAATTACCTGAATTACCTTATGCTTTTGATTACTTAGAGCCTGTTATTGATGCTAAAACAATGGAAATTCATCACGGGAAACACCACGCTGCTTATGTTAATAATTTAAACGCAGCTTTAGAAAAACACCCAGAAATTGAAACTCGTTGTATCTGTGGAATCTTAAAAAACATCGAAAATATTCCAGCTGATATTCGTCAAGCAGTTATCAACAACGGTGGTGGCCACCACAATCACTCTCTATTCTGGAAATCACTAACTAAAGCTGATACTTCAGAATTTGGTGGTTTAGTTAAAGAAAAAATCGATGCTGAACTTGGTGGTTACGAAGAGTTTGTTAAAAACTTCTCTGCTGCAGCTGCAACAAGATTCGGTAGTGGTTGGGCATGGTTAGCACTTGATAAAGAAGGTAAATTAGTTGTTACTTCAACAGCTAACCAAGATTCTCCTTACTTAACAGGACTTACTCCAATTCTTGGGTTAGATGTTTGGGAACATGCTTACTACCTAAACTATCAAAACCGTCGTCCAGACTACATTAAAGAATTCTTCCGAGTAGTAAACTGGGACTTCGTAAATGAGCGCCTAGCTAAACACTTAGGAAAATTAGGAAAATAATATGATTAAAAAGAGGGTTTCCCCCTCTTTTTAATATCTATAAATATTATAGATTACTTTGTTAAATTTAATTTTTATAAGTACGAGGATCTAGTCTTAATACTATGATCTTCTTATTTTATTGATAAATTAACTGGAGGATTTTACATGATTGTTAATTGGAAAGTTATAGCTGCCTTTATCGGTATAGCTATCTTTTATGAAGTACTCGTTGTACTTTTATGGCTCGGTTTTAAATGGATGCTCACTCCATTCATTACCCCTGGATTAAAACTTTTTATCGCGATAATATTTTTCAGCTTCGCAAATTTTTCTATCGTAGCATATATGTTGAAGTTGGGTGCTCCTTGGGTCAACTATGGTAACATCTGGTTTTTCTACTTTGTTAACGGAGTTGTTATAGCAATAATTTTATTAATCGCAAAATTAATCTTAAAACTATTTAAATTTAATCTTTCTCAAGGACTTAGTTTAGGTATAACAAGCATATTTCTTATAGGTATGACGGCTTTAGGTCTATATTGGGCGTATTCACCTATAGTTAAGAACGAAACTATAAAAGTAGATAAAAAAATAGAAAAACCTATAAAGATAGCTATGGTTTCTGATCTACATCTTGGAACATTTTTCGGTAATGGTCAGCTAGAAAAATTAAACAAAATTATCTCTGAACAAAAACCTGATGCTGTAGTTATTGCAGGGGATCTTATGGATGATGACATGGTTATGTACAAAAAGCGTAATATGAAAGAAACACTTAGTAAGCTAAATGCTCCTTTAGGAGTCTATACAACAATGGGGAATCATGACCGAGATGCCCAAGAGATAGTAGATGAGGTTAAAAAAGCAGGTATAATTCCTCTATTTGATGAAAGTGTGGACCTTAATAAAGATGTTACCTTAGTTGGCCGCAAAGATAGAAGTGTTAGTCGTGATAGACTAGACACAGCTGACCTACTTAAGAGTATAAATCTTAACAAGACTATTGTTCTCGTTGATCACCAGCCAGATGCTATCGACTATCACTCTACCTTATCTATTGATGTTCAGCTATCTGGTCATACTCATCATGGACAAATGTGGCCAATTAACTATATTACAGAACGTATTTATACTCTAGATTATGGTTATAAAGAAATTAACGATAGACATTTCTTTACATCTGCTGGTTACGGTTTTTGGGGACCACCTTTCAAAACAACAGCTCGCAGTGAAGTTTGGATAATTACAATAGAAGGAAAATAAATAAAACCAGTAAGAAGTTACTCAAAATTGTATATTCTAAAAACAATTTTCATAGAGTAACTTTCTACTGGTTAATTTTATATATTCAATTATATAGTTAATTGAGACAAGTCCATAAAGGTTGCATCATCTTATTCTTTAGCGCTCTTTCTGATTTCTTATACTATCCCACAATTCTTTAGCTGTTTTTAAATCTATTTTGTAATAATCTTTAATAATTTTTATATTAGCTATATCTCCTTGTGAATAATCTACTATCTTTTTTATATCAGAAAACTCATCTCTTATCTTTATCTTTTTAATACGTTCCCATAAGTTTTGGGCCTCTATAGTAGTCAGATCGTAAGTTTCTTCTAATATTTTTATATTGTTAATATCTCCTTGAGCTATATCTAAGGTAGCGAATACCTCTTCTAATTTTTCTTTTTTTAAAAGTTCCTTATATTTTTCTTTATCTTGACATTCTCTTTCCTCTGTTCCTGGATTTAGAGTTGCTTTTCTTATAGAAAAATATGCAAAAAGACATACTCCTAATAATATAATTAATATAATCTTCATTAGTTACGCTCCCCAGATTCTATTTTCTTGCTTTTAATATCTCCCACAGCTTTTTAGCATCTGCGAAGTTTAAAAAATATCTTTTTCTAAGCGCCGCGATATTGAATGCATCACTTTGGCTAAAGTTTATTACACTTTCTAATTCTTTTTTATAACTTTTTTCTTGCAATCTCTCGAATGCTTCTTTACTTTTAGCGTTTTGTTTATTTCTTTTATCGCGAATAGTTGCAACTATTGCATAAATAAAAATAAATCCAAGCATTATATAAACTGTATTCATATTCATAATTTAGCAACTCCTTTTAAAATAATCTATCATATCTAATTATATAGTTTTTCTTTCCAGTTGTAAATACACACTCTTTTCAAAATTGATTTTTCCACTATAATTTGGTATCATTAATTGTACTTTGAATTAAAGGATTGGTAACTTATGAAATTTTTAACTGAAATTGATACCGAAAAATACACAGAATTTGTAAAAAATCACAAACTTGGAAACATGATGCAAGCGACAGAGTGGGCACAAATAAAAAACACTTGGGGTGTTGAGCGTGTTGCAGTCGTTGATGACAATAAAAATATTATCGCAGCCACTCAAATACTGACTAAAAAAGGCTTTTGGTATGCCCCTCGTGGTCCTATTATGGATTATGATAATAAAGAACTTGTATCATTCTTTTTAGAAAATCTAAAAAAATATGCAAAGAATAAAACTGCAAAACTTGTTAAGTTGGACATTCCTGTTGCGATTAAAGATAAAAAACTCCACGAGTTTAAAGACATAAATGTAGAAAGAACAGATAATGAGCTTATCAAGATATTTAAAAAATACGGATATAAGCACAAAGGTTTCAGTCTTGATATGAACAGCACTATCCAACCTCGTTTCAACACTGTAACCAAGCTAACAGCCGAAGTGCCTGATCTTTTTCCTAAGGATACACGTCGTTTGATTCGTGATGCCGAGAAAAAATTTGTTGAAGTTCGTCGTTGTGGAAAAGAAAACCTAGATGATTTCTTATTTGCGCTAGCATGTACAGAAAAAAGAAAAAATATCTCGTTACGCGGACGTGAGTATTTTGAAAATTTATTAGATACTTTCGGAGATAATGCACTACTTTATATTTCATATATAAATGTTGAAAAAGCACTTGAAGAATGCCAAATGCGTAAAGAAAATCTAGAACTAGAAATCGAAGCACTTGGTGAGAAATCTCCTAAGAAAAAACGTACTCTTGTTGAACAAGTAGCTGGAATAGAAAAATTAATAACATTGTTTAATACTCTTAAAATTGAGGATAAAACTAAAGACCAAGTAATTAGCGCAGCTATCACTATAGCCTATGGAAATCATGCTGAGATTATTTATGCAGGGATGAATGAAAGTTTTGCAAAACTACCTGCACAATATAAAGTATTCTCTGATACAATGAGAACAGCTCAAACGATGGGTGTTAGTGAAGTATCAATGGGCGGAATCGAAGGAAATCTTAACGACAGCCTTCTTGGTTTCAAATCAAAATTCGCTCCTAATATAGTTGAATATTACGGAGAATTTGACCTAGTTCTTTCTCAATCATTCAATCTAATGTATAACTACGGTTTACCGCTTCGTAGAAAATTACTAAAACTTATAAAGCGCTAGACAATAACAAAAAAATCCCTGTTGAACTTAGTTCAGCAGGGATTTAATCTTTTCTATTTAATTAATTTGAATACATCATTCAAGTTCTCAGCCATTGTTGGATGTGTGAAAATCTGATCTTTTAGATAAGTGTATGGAATTTTATTATCAATTGCCATTTTTATTATGTTTATAATCTCTTCAGAATTTTTTCCAAATAGTGTTGCACCAAGAATTAAATTAGTATCTTTATCAACTATTACTTTATATATACCTCTTTGATCCTGATTAACTGCTCCTCTTGGCATATTAGCAACTGGCAGACTTGCTACCGCTACGTTAGAATAATTTTCTTCAGCTTCTGCTTGGTGAAGTCCTACATGAGACAATACTGGTGAAATAAATGTTGAGTAAGGAACATTTTTACGATTTGCTCTTGTATACTCCTTATTACCATGAAGGTACCCATTTACCACTCTAAAGTCATCTAACGATACATATGTAAACTGTAAGCCACCATTAACATCACCAACTGCAAAAACATTTTCTACATTTGTTTGACAATAATCATCAACTTCTATAAAGCCTCTTTCATTTACTTTGATATCTGTGTTTTCTAATCCAAGATTTTCTGTATTAGCTCGACGCCCTGTTGCATGTAAAAGAGCATCAAACTCTAACTCACCATATTTTTCTGTATCAACTACAACTTTTTCTCCATTATTGCGAATTTCTTTTGTAGCAGTTCCTAATTTAAACGTTACTCCTGCTTCTTCTAAATAACCTTTGGCCATTTCGGCTATATCTTTATCTTCACGACCTAATACCGTTGGTGCAAAATCAATAACAGTAACATCAACACCGAAACGAGCATATAAATTAGCAAACTCTATCCCAATATTTCCTCCACCAATAATTCCTAGAGTTTTTGGAGCAGACTCTAATTTTTGAAGCTGTGTACTATCGTAAACATTTTTAGATGTTGTTAATCCTGGTATTGGTAGTACATTATTTTTTGCCCCTGTATTAATTACAACAATATCCCCTTCTAACTGCTTAGTTTCACCATCTATCGAGATTTCTACTACTTTATTAGACACAAATTTCGCGCTAGCCGTATAAACATCTATATTAGGGTTATTGTCTAGCATTGCAAAATTTTTCGCGTTAAGTTTAGATACAACAGTATCTCTAGTTGCTTTTGCCTCTTTAAACTCTTTTTTATTATCAGCAGCAACAATTAGAGTTTTTGTCGGTATACATCCGATGTTGATACAAGTTCCTCCGTACATCTCGCTACTTTCTTCCACAACTGCTACTTTTTTCCCTTCATTTCCTAAAGTGGCAGCTAATGTCTTCCCTGCTTTTCCAAATCCAATTACTAATAAATCATATTTAATCATTATTTTACTCCTCTTATCTTAACAAATATAGTTTGAAAGCTACTAATATAGTTAATATACTATTTACCAAATTAATTAGCTCTTTCATTAAAATTCTAGTACTGTTTTCTTGGACTTACAACTTTTTTGCTCATAAATAATATACTCCTCTTAATATATAATTTCGCCAAGATATAATTTGATATTACACCTGATTGTGATATAATAATCTTTGTACAAATTTGAAAATTTATGGAGGAAGAAAAATGACACTACCTAATTGTCCAGAGTGTAATAGTGAATATACTTATGAAGATGGAAATATGTTAGTATGCCCTATGTGTGCTCACGAGTGGTCACCAGAAGACACTGCTAACACTGAAGATGAAAAAGTTTATCGTGATGCTAATGGTAATGTTCTTCAAGACGGGGATACTGTTTCTGTAATTAAAGATTTAAAAGTTAAAGGAAGTTCTTCTACACTAAAACAAGGAACACGCGTGAAAAATATTCGTCTTGTAGACGGAGATCATAATATTGACTGCAAAATCGATGGTTTTGGGGCAATGAAACTTAAAAGTGAATTTGTTAAAAAAATATAAGCTAAACTGAGAGCAATATTTTAATTTGCTCTCGTTTTTTATTTTTATCTCTATTTTTTTAATTTTCACCAAATTTTCTGACAATTCCCCTTTACAAAACTCTTTTTTTCTTGTATAATGTACACATGTCTTTTTAAAAAATACAATTATAGATTTGAAGATAAAATTAACTATCTATTAAGTTAGTTCTTTTATCTATTTTAAAACAAAGAAAAAGGAGAATATTATCATGAGTTTTTATAAAAAAATGCCATTAGTAGTAAAACTTATTTTAGCTGTAACTCTTGGGATTGTTTTAGGAAGCTTCCTTCCTACTTCTATTATTAGAGCATTCGTTACTTTCTCATCAATTTTCAGCTCATTCTTAGGATTTGCTATTCCATTAATTATTGTAGGATTTATCGTACCAGGTATTAGCCAAGTGTCTAACAACGCTGGTAAACTTCTTGGACTTTCTACTGGAGTTGCCTATATTTCTACACTTATCGCAGGAACATTTGCTTTCTTAGTAGCAGAAGTAGCTTTACCAAATTTACTTGCTAATTCTACTTTACAAACATTCCAAAACCCAGAGGATTTAATGCTTAAAGGTTATATCGAATTTAAAATGACACCTATCTTCGATGTTACAACAGCACTTATTATTTCATTTATTCTAGGTATCGGAATTTCAGCAACAAAATCTGATAGCCTTAAACAAGGATTCAATGACTTTGGAGAAATTATTGAAAAATTACTTTCTTCATTAATTATTCCACTATTACCACTTTATATCCTTGGGGTATTCATGAACATTACCGCTTCTGGTGAAGTATTCAAAATCTTAAAAATCTTCGCATTGGTATTCGTTCTAATAATCGTATTACACTTTGTAATTATTGCTATTCAATACACTGTTGCAGGTTCAATGAACAAGAGAAATCCATTCAAAATGCTTGTTAAAATTTTACCAGCTTACATGACAGCTATCGGTACTCAATCATCAGCTGCAACTATTCCAGTTACGCTGAAAAGTACTAAAAATATGGGTGTTGATAAAAACATTGCAAACTTCACTATTCCGTTATTTGCAACTATCCACCTATCAGGTAGTACAATTACTTTAACTACTTGTGCATCTGCTGTTTACTGGTTACAACACGGAGCTACTTTCCCATCAGCAGTAGTTATGATTAAATTCATTCTACTTCTTGGAGTAACAATGGTTGCAGCTCCTGGTGTTCCTGGTGGAGCTGTTATGGCTGCTCTTGGATTATTACAATCTGTTCTTGGGTTCAACGAAATCATGCTATCTCTTATGATCGCTCTTTACATCACTCAAGACAGCTTCGGAACAGCATGTAACATTTCTGGAGACGGTGCTTTATCAGCTATCGTTGATAGATTGAATAGAGTATTCTTTAAAAAAGACAATCAAGAAGCATAATAAAAATCGGGCTTGAATTTAATTTCAAGTCCGATTTTTTATATTTATTTTTTATCACCATCTCTTAGCATCTTATTTTTCTTATATAAATAATATGCTAAATTAACAACGACAAACAAAAGTAATAACCCTATACACAACGTTACAATTGACACTATTACATTTCCATAATTCATAATTTTCACATCTAGCTTCTAATACCACTACCTTTTAAAAATTTCGTCTGGTAATCAGATTCATTAATAACCTTTCTTATGTTAGATTGGCTTATCATTGCGTTACGTGAACTGAACTCGAAGAAAAAATTAATTAATTCAGATTGATATATACCCTCAAATTGCGGATCAATGTTATTCTTTTTATCTTTTATAAACGACTCAATAGCTTTGAACCATTCAGATTTCGATCTAAAAATAAACACTGGCGCCTCTGCTTCACCTTCACAATAATATTTTGCGATGCGGCTTAAAATAATGGCGACAACAAATTCTTTAAATTTATCCATATCTTTTGTATTACTTTTGATATCTTCTTTCTTTTGTGAAGCAAATGGGATTAATTCCAAATTACAAATTGAAGCCTCCTTAAAACAATCCATATTTTGAGCTTTCACTTGCTTTGAAATATTCTCAATTGCTACTTTTTTATAATCCTTTGATACTCCCCCTGCTATCAAAGCTGCATAATAAGACTTTATATAATAACAACTATCCGCATCTTCAAGACTGGTAGATTTCTTTTTTCCATTGATAATATCAACTAGATATTTATCGACAGCATTTTCCCACTCTCCTTCTGGAATATCTACCATATTTTTCTCCAATTGCTTTTTGATTATTTTCATCTCCTGGTGAAGGATATTATTATCTTTATTGATTATTTTAGGATACACATCGTCAAATTCTAAACTCTCATAATCTTTCCCATCAAAATCAAACATTCTTTGAATATACGGAGTAGCTCTATTCTCCTCAATAAATACTTTCAAATTATCCGCTTTACTTTCCCAAATATTTTCTGAAACTCCTGGGTTATATAAACAACAATATAAATTGGCATTTTTAAAATCTCCTTGCACTTGTTGAGGAACAGAGTACTTAGTTGCCGCTTTTTCATGTTCTATCCATTTAAAGCTGTCCCCACTATCTCCGAGAGCCTCAATGAATTCTTCAATTTTCTTCTGACCCAGCCCCTCGTTTTCCCAAGGGTTATACGGTGTTAAGAATTCATCTTCATCCAATTTATTAATCAAATACCAATTCTTAAGTTTATCTATAATCATATTCTTCTCCTATTTTTTAAATTACAAATATGCCACTATTTTCGTTAATTTATTAATTCTTCTATAATAAAATAAAGTTAGTCACGAAACATCTTAAATGTACGAAAATATTATACACCAAAACACAATTATTTAACAATAGATATGGAAAGATATTAGACTATAATCAAGTAAACAGACACGAAAATAAGAAAATCAGCTAAAAAGATTAAGTGGAATTTATTTTATATCGAGTGGTTAATTGACTATTCTATGAGGAAAATGTGGAAGTGTTACTTTTCACATATTGAGAACCCTTTTAACAATTACCAACTAAAAAACATTCCTAACCCTCTTAATTAATTGAAAATCAAAGTCAAAAAAAGTTGTTAAATATACGTTTCAAAAAATAAAAAACCACTTCTTCCTACTATAAAATAAAAAAACCAACATAATCCCCTAAAGAATCATGTTGTTTATTTTAGTATTAATTTTTATTTCAATATAAATCTAAGTTTTACAGGATTATGATCGCTATATTTATAATCTTGGTCTAATGTTTTAACCTGTGATACTTCTATATTATCACTCGCGATAAATCCATCGATTATAAATTCATACGTTCCATTAGAACCTTTTTCATACGGTTTATTGTTAAGTCGTGCTGATGGGCGACTATTATCATAGTACAATTTGAACTTATCTTTTAATAATGTTTTATCGAATAATTCTGCTCGCCAAAGCTCCGCTGGTGTTTTTTCTATTTCTTCTTTGGTTAAGTCTCTTAGCTCCTGATTAAAGTCAGCACCTACTAAAATATAATTTCCTTTTGCGTATTCTTTCTCCATAAATTCAATAAGTTGCTTCGTTTGTGCTATTTTTCCTTTATTATCCTTATCATAAGCGTCTAAATGTGCATTAATAAGAACTAACTTTTTATCACTATTTTCTATATTACTATAAATTACCGAAAAGCCTCGTTTAAGGTTAGCTAACCTCGTCGGGAAAGTAAACGGAATTGGCATTTGATATCTTTCAGCATTTTCTATATTAAATTTAGTTGATGTATAAATACCACTATTTACCTTGCCTAGCGGAGGTAATGGATATGGGATATAGGCAACTCTAAAATTATACGCAAAAATACTACTGTTATCTAATGCTTTATCTAAATAGTCGACTTGATTTATGTTATATGTACGCTTAGAATCAACATCAACTTCTTGTAAAAACGTAACGTCAGCCACTTCTTCTTTAATAATATGCGTAATATTGGTTAAATTGTTTTCTACATGCGCCTTGTCAATTGGGTGAACCATTTTTCCACCATCCATAAAGAAATCGACATCTTTATCCATACCGAAGTATCCGACATTCCAATCTAACGCATTATACTCTGTATTTAACTTAACAGCATGAGTTTTGGTACTTTGAACAACGGTTAACTTTTCCATATCATGTGGCTTGTACTCTGTAATCATTAAATAACCGACCAACCCTGCAAACGCTAGAACACAAGCTAAAATTATACTACCTAATATTTTAATTATTTTTTTCATCAATCTACCTGTAAAAAAGAGATTGGTGTTTTACCAACCCCTCTTATAACCTTCCTTGTTTTATTAAATTTCTATGTTACTTTTGTTCTAGTTTGGGAGATTTTTTCTCTCGTAATTGCGAAATAATTATCCCCACTAAAACAATAGCCATACCAATACCTTCACGTAGTCCTATATGCTCATTAAGGATAAGCACTCCACCTATAGCGGCCACTACCGATTCTAAACTCATAATAAGCGATGTCGTATGTGGCGGAATCTCCCTTTGAGCAATTATTTGTCCAGTATATCCCAGTCCGCTTGATAAGATACCAAGAGCAAGTAATGGAGCTCCTACACTAAGTATATCAGCTAAAACGATTGTTTCATTTATTAGAGCCAATACTAAACTTAAAACAGCTACTACAACTAATTGAATTATAGATAAAAACATCGAATTAACTCGTAGTGCTGAGTAATCAATAACAATAATATGTACCCCGAAGAAAATAGCACTGACAAAAACTATAACATCTCCAAGTTCAAGGCTAAACTCTTCTTTTACCGATAATAAATAAAAACCTACTACTGCCAAAATAAGCCCTATAATAAAGAATTTGTTTAGTTTGTTTCCTAAAAACACCCCAATAAATGGGACAATACAAATGTAAAGAACTGTAATAAATCCAGCCTTACCTGCCGTTGTCATTCCTATACCAATTTGTTGAATATACATTGCAAGAAACAACACTATCCCGCACATAACACCCAACCAAAGTTTTTTAGAAGAGCTAATCTGTCCAACCCATTTCGGTTCTTGACTCTTATAAAGAGTTGGTACTAAAACTGCCACTATAGTTATAAAAACAACCGCAATAAGTGACCTAAGACCAACTACAGTAAGTGGACCTAGTACTTTACTAGCAATATTTTGCCAAATAAATGCTAGTCCCCATATAATAACTACTCCTATTAATATTAATTCCGAGATAAATCTTCTCACACTACACTCTCCTTTTACATTAATATAAATTTCATTTTCGTCCTATATAATTGTATATTTTTAAAGGTGAAATTTCAACTATAATCCTTAATTTTATCTAAAATTTAAATTTATATCTTATAGCCAATTCAAGTAATAATTAACTTACATAAAAAGGTTATACAATAAAAGATATTGTATAACCTTTCCTATAGTTTTTTATCTATTCTTTTTCTATATGAAAAGAGCGAACTATGTTCGCTCTCTATTTATTATTTAGCACCTTGTTCTTCTGTCAACTCAATGTTATACAGATAAAATTCTCCATTTTTAATTTTGTTTAAGTCGTAATTTTTAACACGTTTGTTAACCCATGTGATACTTGTATCCCAACTTAGAGGGAAGAATGGTAGTTCTTCTGCCACTTCTGAGTCGAATTTGTTATATGCTTCTTTTAATTTTTTGGCATCAAACATATCTGCTGTTGATTGTGTTTTAAAACTTTCTTCAAACACACCTGTTGTATAACGGTATAAGTTAAGTGGTGCTTTTTTCCCTAATAATTCTTGACGGTTAGGGTTTGTTCCATATTGCCATGCACCTTGGAAGATTTCAATTGATGGATCATCACTTTGAACACGTTGTGACCAATCTTTTGGTGCCATAAGTTTTCCATCGTTAAGTACAACATTTAATCCAACTTCTTTCCAAGATTTAATGAATGTATCCGCTAATGCTTGGTCGAAATCTTGACCTGTGTTACGGATCGCAAAATTAAATTTCAATTCTTTTCCGTCTTTTCCTTCACGGATTCCATCGCCATTTGTATCTTTATATCCAGCTTCATCAAGAAGTTTTTTCGCTTTTTCTACATCTTTTTTTACAGCTGTTGCATTTTCGTTTACAAGTTGTCCTATTGCTGGTGGATACATCCCTGAGCCTGTCGGAGTAAATCTAATTCCTTTAAACACTTTTTCGTTAATTTGATCACGATCTACCGCATATAAGAATGCTTGACGTAATTTTTTATCAGCAAATTTAGAATTAGGATCAACTACATTTTCCCCTTTTTCTTTGTCAAATTTACCTAATTTGAATCCTACATAAGACATATAACGAGAACTTTCTCCTAAGAATGTTCCATTTTTAAGTTCTTTTGAACTATCATAAACACCTGATGTTACGGATTCAATAATATCAACTTCACCAGCTTTTATTACTGAACTTGCTTGTGCAGGAGCTACTACTTTAAATTCTACTTTTTTAGTTTTTACTTTATCTTTTTGGTAATAATGAGGGTTAGCTTCCGCTAAAACACTTTCCCCGTTTACTTCTTTAGTGATGTAGTAAGGACCATAAGATAATGGTTTTTTATTTAATTCTGCTTCTACAAATTTAGTGAAATCTTTTGAAGCTTCTGCTACTTGTTTCGCATTTAAGAAGTCAGTAACCATTCCTTCACCCCATTGAATTGATGGACGAAGTTGATTATATTTAACTACTACTGTTCTATCATCTTTTACTTGAATACCAGAAATACTACTTGCTTTACCTTCATGATACTCCTTCATACCTTCGATAAATTCATAAGAATCATTGTAACGAACGTTTGTTGTAAATTTAGGGTTACCCATAAGTTCATATGTAGCAACGATATCTTTTGATGTAACGTTTTCTCCATTATTCCATTTTAAATCTTTGTGAATAGTTAATGTTACTTCATTTTTTTCACGATCAAGATGCATTTTAACAGGCGCGTCTTCTTTATCAAGTTTTGCTCGTCCCTCTGCATCAGTTGGGAATGTGCCACCCATTACATTTTGGTTAACAAACTGGTCTGTTGCTTGATCAGAAAAAACAGCGTTCCATAAACCTGTTAATGGTGTTGAACTAAGGATACCATATTTTAATGTTTGACCTTCCTTTAAGTTTCCACCATTATCTACTGATGTTTTAAATTCAACTTTTGGCTTAGCACCTTTTGTACTTGAGCTATTGTTTGAGCTTGAAGAACATCCAGCTAAAACAACCGATAGTGCTACTGCTGAACTAAACACTTTTAGAAATTTATTTTTTTTCATTTTATTTCCTCCATATATGAAAACTTGATTTTCAATTAATCATAGCTGTATTCTATCACTATTTTCTTTTTAAGTCAATATAATTTTCAGAAAATTTTTTCTAAAAAACGAAATTCAATATTTACTAGTCAGCATTTTAACTTTAATAAAATGAATTTTATCTACTTCCTTTGCTTTTTTATTATTTACTACCAAAAATCAACAATAGTTTCACACCTTTAACAAGAATATTTTTATAGTATTGCGATGCCTACGACTAACGCAAATACTTATTTTTAAACTTTAATCTCTGCTCACCATTAATTGTATCTATCTCTATTTAACTGTTATACTTTATTTTACAACTTATCATATAAAAAAGAACGAGGATTATCCCCGCTCTTTCTATAAAATTGAAAATAAAATGAAATATAAATTTTCTTAGGAGGAGTCTACTAAGATTCCTTAGCACGCTCCTATCACCTAAACTAAACTATTATTTATTTTGCTGGTGCATCTGCAGTTAACTCTAATTCGTAAAGTTTTTGCGTACCTAGATTTATTTTTTCTACATCCAGATTTTTAATACGTTTGTTAACCCATGTTAAATCGCTCTTCCAGCTGAATGGTAACCACGCTGCTTCTTCTCTGAATTGTTTATCAAATTTTTGATATGCTTCTACAAGTTTCTTGTCATCAAACATATCACTACTTCCCATTGCATCCAATGATTTTTGGATTTCTTCTGTTGTGTAACGTTGGTAGTTAAGTGGTGTAGATTTACCTACTAATGAAGAAGCATTTGGATCTGTTCCTAATCCCCAAGCTCCTTGGAAAATATCGATTCCTGGGTCATCCCCTTGAACACGTTGTGACCAGTCTTTTGGTGCCATAAGTTTACCGTCAACAAGTTTTACATCTAATCCTACTTCTTTCCAAGATTTGATGAATGTATCTGCTAATGCTTGGTCGAAATCTTGACCTGTGTTACGGATTGCGAAGTTAAATGTAAGTTTATTACCATTTTTATCTTCTCTTAATCCGTCACCATCTTTGTCTTTAAGACCTGCTTCATCAAGAAGTTTTTTCGCTTTTTCTACATCTTTAGTATATTTTTCACCTTCTGCACTGTGGAACATTTTAACTATTGGTGGATAGAATCCAGAACCAGTTGGAGTAAAACGTAATCCTTTGTAAAGTTTTTCGTTGATTTGATCCCAATCTACTGCATATCCAAATGCTTGACGTACACGTTTATCTGCTGCTTTTGCATTTGGATCAACTTCTACTTGACCTTTTTCTTTATTGAATTTACCAAGTTTAAATCCTACATAAGATACATAACGTTCTGATTGTCCTAAGATTGTTCCGTTTTTAGCATCTTTAGTTCCTTCCCAAACACCAGTAGTTAACTGAGTCATGTAGTCTACTTCTCCGTTTTTAAGAACAGCACTTGCTTGTGCAGGAGATACTACTTTGAATTGGATTTCAGGAACTTTTACTTTGTCTTTTTTGTAGTAATGTGGGTTAGCTTTCGCTAGAACACTTTCCCCGTTAACAACTTTATCTAAGTAATATGGTCCATAAGATAATGGTTTAGTATTTAATTCTGCTTCTGCAAACTTAGTAAAGTCTTTTGATGCTGCTTCTACTTGTCCTTTATTTAAGAATTCAGCAATAAATCCTCCACCCCAAAGAAGAGCTGGTTGAATTTCTTTATATTTAAGAACAACAGTTTTGTCATCTTTTTTCGTAATACCAGCGATAGAACTTGCTTTCCCTTCGTGGTACTCTTTCATACCTTCGATTACTTCAAACTCATCAGTGTAACGAACGTTTTCTGTATATTTAGGGTTACCCATAAGTTCATATGTAGCAATGATGTCATCAGCTTTTACATCTTCTCCGTTGCTCCATTTAAGATCTTTGTTTACTGTTAGTGTAACCTCTTTTTTGTCACGATCTAGGTGAAACATAACCGGTGCGTCTTTATCGTCTTGTTTAAAACGTGATGACTCATCAGTTGTGAATGCTCCTGTCATTGTTCCGCTCATTACATCCCAGTCTGTTGCTTGTAAGTAGAAAATAGGGTTAAACATACCTGTTAATGGATCCGCACTTAAAATCCCAACTTTCAATTGTTGGTTAGCTAACGCAGTTCCACCGTTGTCTACTGATGTTTTAAACTCAACAGCTGCCTTAGTTCCTTTATTTTTTGTACTTGTACTTGAACATCCTGCAAGTATCATTGTGAGCGCCATAGCTGAACTAACTACCTTTAACATTTTTTTCTTTTCCATTATCTTGTCCTCCTTGCTGCATTAATACAGCTTTTTTTGTTATTGTTATGAATTATATCAAAAAAATTTAATCCCGTCAACTAATTGTCAGAAAATTTAACATCGTTTTTTTGTTTTTTTGAAAATTAAAACTTGTTAGCGTTTATTTTCTCTCATTTCCACCTTATTTCTGAAAAACAAGCTATTTTCTTGCGCCTACTTCACATCTATCATAAATTGATATAAAAAAGAAAAGCTATATAAGAACGAGCTTATATAGCCTTTTATACAACTTTTTAAAGAATTATAATCTTTGTCTTGCATCTAAACTACGTCTTAGTGCTCCACCGATTGAATTAATGCATAAGACAATAATTAAAATTGCAAGAGCAGCTGGTAACCAGATGTAAATTTTGTTAATAAGTACGTCTGCATCTTTTGCATAAGATAACATAGTACCTATACTTGGTGTCCCTGATGGTAAACCGAATCCAAGGTAAGTAAGACCAACCTCAATACCCATATTCGCTGCTAAAGATAAAGTTGCTTCAACGATAATAATTGAACTGATGTTTGGTAAAATACCTTTTAACATAATTTTCCAGTCTGGCGTACCCATAGTTTTTGAAGCTAGAACATAATCACGACGCGACTCTGATAAAGCCTTACTACGAACAAGACGAGTAGAACTCATCCAAGCGAATACAGATAAGATTAAGATAAATAATACCAATCCGTAATCACGTTTAATACTTACGAATACGATAATAACCATAAGCGTTGGAATGATAACCATAAAGTCAACAAAACGCATTACGATATTGTCTACTGCTCCACCATAATATGCAATAACTAATCCTATAGTTGTACCAACCGTAATAGTAATAATAGTTACTGCTAGAGCGATAAGAATTGAGTTAAGCATCCCCATCATAAGCCACCCAAATACTGAGTGTCCCCCAACATCCGTTCCAAGCAAGAAACCATCTTCACCTGGTTTTAAGAAAATATTTAATAAATCTACTTCAAAGTAAGTTTGGTAAACACCACTTACACGAATATAAATATTAAATCCTACTACGAATAATAAAATCGCAGATAGTGTTAGTAGAGCCGCAAAAGCTCCTTTATCTTTTTTGAATTCACGCGCTACAACTGAAAACCCAGAAGGAGTTTTAGCTATAACTTTTTCTTCTTTTGCTTTTGTCATATTCAACTTCCTCCTAGTCTAATTTAATACGTGGGTCAACAATTGCCATAATAATATCACTTAGCATACTTCCTAGTAATGTTAGGAAACCTGAGAATAACATAAGTGTAGTTACAACACTGTAGTCTCTATCTAAAATACTTTGATAGAATAATTGTCCCATGCCTGGATAACCGAAAATTGTTTCTACGAAAATACCACCACTGAAAAGACCAGTAATTGAGAATCCGAAGAATGCTGCAATCGGTAAAATAGAGTTTCTAAAGATATGCCCTGAATAAACTTTTTTAACAGGTACACCTTTAGCTCTTGCTGTTTTAACATAATCACTTTGTTTAGCATCGATAACTTCGTTACGTAAATACTGAACGGTAGATACTGTTGATAGTAACGCTAAACAAATACCTGGTAAAATCAAGTGTTTAAGTTTATCAATATAGTATACAAATGTCCCTGGATCAAGGTTAACATCTACAGAACCACTTGTTGGGAACCATCCTAATCCGAATCCAAATAACGCAATCATAAATAAATATAATACGAATGATGGAATCGCTAAGAAGAAGAAATTGTAGAAGTTTACAAATTTATCAAATTTCGAACCATTATAACGTCCTGCATACATTCCCATAGGAATAGCGATAGAGTACATTAATAATGCTGTAAATAGTGATAAATTAAATGTATTAAAAATTCTTTCTCCTAAAAGAGTTCCAACAGATTTACCAGTAGTATAACTTAGACCAAACTCTCCATGGAAGAAGTTATTTAACCATGTTAGATACTGTTGATACCAAGGGTCATAGAAACCACTCGCTTGACGAATAGATTCAATTTGGTCTTGAGAAATCTTTGGATTTTCTGCAAGCCCACTAAATGGATCCCCAGGCATAAGTTTCGCTAGAGCAAAAACTAAGATACTGAGGATGAATAACTGTGGTATCATAACTAAAATACGTTTTAAAACTACTTTCCACATTATACTTCTCCTCCTTTCATAGCAACATAATGCGTATCCGTTAATTTCTTAAGCGGATAAACACGACCATCTTTATCAAAATACTCATTATAATGTTCATTGTATTCTGCTTCAACAACTTTTCTTACTTCTATGATTTCTTTAGCTTTATCAAGATTTGTACTTGGAATAGCCGCTATAAGACGTTTTGTATAAATATGTTGTGGATTGTTATAAATATCTTCACGCGTTCCACGTTCTACAATACGACCGCGATACATAATATAGATATAGTCACACATGTGTTTAACAACACCAAGATCATGAGAAATAAATAAATAACTAATATTAAATTCTTTTTGGATTTGTTTCATAAAGTTAAGAACTTGCGCTTGAACAGAAAGGTCAAGTGCAGATACCGGTTCATCTGCTACGATTAATCGTGGATTACACGCTATAGCGCGTGCAACTCCAATACGTTGACGTTGCCCACCTGAAAACTCAAATGGATATTTATACATAGCCTCTTCGCCCATACCAACAATATTAAGAAGTTCTAAAACTTTCTTTCTTGTATCTTCTTCTGATAAATTTTCAAAGTTGTTAATCGGTTCAGAAATAATATCAATAATACGTTTCTTTGGATTTAAACTAGACATTGCATCTTGGAAAATCATTTGAACATCTCGATTATATTTAATTTTCTTACGAGCAGCTTTTTTTGTTACATCTTCATCTTTATAGTTAATTTTCCCTGCTGTAGCTTTTTCAAGTCCTAATATAACTTTACCAACAGTAGTTTTCCCACTACCACTCTCACCGATAAGTCCATAAGTTTTACCAGCCTCTATCTCAATATCAACACCATCAACTGCATATACATGATCTTTTATAGTGTTAAAGAAACCACCTCGAATGGGGTAGTGAACTTTTAAATTTTCAACTTTTAACATTAAGCATCCTCCCCTTCAAATACAAAATCTTTATAACATGTACATCTTACTAGGTGTCCTTCTTCTACTTCATGTAGCGTTGGTTCTTCTTCGTGTGAATGTTCAGAAACCCAAGGAATACGGTCTGCAAAACGACAACCTTTTCTTTCTAAGTTTTTGATAGATGGCACCATACCCTGAATTACATAAAGTTCATCATCTGAAGCCTCGTCTTCAAGCTGTGGAATACTACGTAATAAACTACGTGTATATGGGTGTCTCGGAGTTTTGAAGATTTGTTCAGCAGTACCAATTTCTACCACTTCTCCTGCATAAAGAACCGCTACTCTATCCGCCATTTCCGCAACAACTCCAAGATCATGGGTAATCAAAATAATTCCCGCATGCATTTCTTCTTGAAGATTTTTAATAAGGTCTAGAATTTGAGCTTGGATAGTAACATCTAATGCTGTTGTCGGTTCATCAGCGATAAGAACGCTCGGTTTACAACTCATCGCCATTGCAATCATAACACGTTGACGCATCCCACCTGACAACTCATGTGGATATTGTTTTGCACAACGCTCTGGATTCGGGATTCCAACTTGTGTTAAAAGTTCAATAACACGCTTTTCTCTTTCTGCTGCACTAAGTTCGGTATGATAAATAAGTGCTTCCTCAATTTGCTTGCCAATTCTATGTAGAGGATTAAGCGAAGATAGCGGATCTTGGAAAATCATCCCTATATCTTTTGTTCTAATTTTATTCATTTCTTCTTCAGTTAACTCTAGTAAATTTTTACCATTAAAAATAACTTCTCCAGTTGATTTAGTTAGATTTTCATTGTGCAGTCCCATAACCGTTGTCGCCAAAGTCGATTTTCCGCAACCACTCTCTCCAACGATAGCCAATACTTCATTTCTATAAAGATCTAGACTAACTTTATCAACAGCATTAAAATAGTCATCTTTTATTCTAAATGCTGTTTCTAAATTTTTAATCTCTAATAACTTTTCTTTCGTCATTCGACAAACTCCTTCCGCGTAATATACATCAATTACTTATAACTTCTAAACTTTAACATGTTTTATTTTTATAGTTTCCTAGTCAAGCAGAATTATCTATAAAATATATCTCCTATTTATAAAAACAATATACATAATATATTATAGGATTTTCAAAAGAAATGCAATAAAAAAATAGAAATTCCAGTTAAAAAACTAGAATTTTCTGACTATTTTTTGAAAACAGGTTTTCTTTTTATAAAATCGACAAAAATATTTTTTATATTTCAAGTATTCTTGTTGGTATAGCAGGATCTGTATCCATAATAACAATTTTATCATTACAATCTATCGTTTTATTTCCCGCTATTTCACAATCAATATCTCTATTTCTCAACGTCATAGCAGCCGCCATGCGAGCAAGCTCTTTTGTATTATTTTGTTCACTAAGGTGTGCTAATAGGACGTTTTTCGTATTACTTCCCACTATTTTTGTTAAGTAATTTGCTGAATCCGTATTAGATAAATGTCCTTTATCCGACAAAATACGTTGTTTTGTCGGCCACGGGTATGGTCCACTAAGCAAAACATTTTCCTCATGATTACTCTCATAAATTAAAGTATGTGAATCTTTGACGTAATCAGCCATTTTATCTGAAATATAGCCTGTATCTGTTAAGATACTTACCCTCTTACCATCTTTTTCAAAGGTGTAAAACTGAGGATTTGCTGCGTCATGACTCACTCCGAAACTATTAACTACTAGCCCATTAAATATTTTACTATCTTCTTTCTCAAAATGGAATTTTAGGTCAGATTTTATCTCACCGATTTTACTCATATTATCCCAAGTAAGCTTATTAGCATAAACTGGAATATTATACTTACGGGCAAGAACACCAATACCTTTAATATGATCAATATGCTCATGGGTCACAAATATTGCGTCAACATCCTTAATATCACACCCTATTTGTTCAAGATTTTTCGTTATTTTCTTTCCAGTAAGTCCTGCATCAACAAGGCAGCGGAAATTATCATCTTCTATATAAACACTATTTCCACTGCTGCTACTGGCTAATACCGATAATTTCACGTTTCTACCTCCTCGATTTTTTTATCCTTATATTATATCATTTTTTCAACAAGTTAGGTAGTAATAACCTTTTGGAAAAGTAATATATTAATTATATTTTTCTAAAAAACAATTAAACTCCACTTTTTAGCCTCAACTAGGAAATATAATTTTTTATTCATAACTACTTATTACAAAAAAGGAACACCATAAGGTGCTCCTTTTTCTACTTAATATTATTTCCCAAGCAATAACTTGAAGAAGTTTAATTTTTGACCATATCTCAATGTAGCCGAACGATATACTTTAACACAAGCTAACGCTACAATAATTGTCGTTACTACTAAGATTCCATATGATGCCAACAACTCCGCTGTACTAACATGACTTATCGCATATCTTGTGAACATTACAAAGTATGAAGTAAGAGGGAAGTAAGATAAGATTTCTGCTAATTTTGTATCCCCTGAAGAACTCATAATATAATAATCTACGAAAAATGCAGCTATAAATATTAACATTGGTATAGTTATTGCCCCGTTAACATCTTCTACCTTGCTAACTAATGAAGCAAATGCTGCGTACACAAACATAAACATTACAAATCCAGTTAAAGTAAAGACTAATCCTATACCTATTACCTTGTAATCAAGATTATTAACAATAACTTTTATCCCCTCACTATATCTTTGCATATTTATCTTCATTCCAACGAATAATCCACCTATAGCCAAAGCCATTTGAATTAGAACCGCAATAGATAACGCAAAAACTTTTCCTAGAATTAACGTTTTTGGATTAACTGTAACGATTAACAACTCCATTGCACGATTACTTTTTTCTTTAACAACATTCATCGCGACAACACTACCAAATTGCACTACAGTCATATAAATAACCAATGTTAAAACATAAACAATCGCAACTTTAACACCCTGAGCTACTATATCAGAATCTCCACTAACATTAACTAGAGTCGGTTTCGGAACAGCCGCTTTAACTTGATTTACCTTATCATAATCAAGGCCACTTTGTTTATAAACATACTTTTCTACATTTTTTCCAAATGCTTCTTGGAAATTACTTGAAGAACCGCTAAAAATACTACGTTTTGATAAATATTCGTATTTTTCTTTTGTTAAGACTATTGCTTCATCAAGTTTATTCTCTTTGATATCTTTTTCTGCTGCTTCTTTAGAATCATACTTTTTAGCATTTTTTAAATTTTCTAATTGGATATCTACATCCTTCACCACGTAGGCACTACGCTCGAAATTATCATTGCTATGCCCTTTAAACAAACTGCTATTCGCTATTGTAGGGATAAAAGTCACTCCTATCGCAACGATAAAATAAATCGCCATTATAACTTTCGTCGATGTTTTCCCAAAAAATTGTTTTAATTCAAAATTAAATACTGTACTAAAATTTTTCATAATTATTTACCTACCTGACTTACAAAAATTTCTTCTAACGATGGTTTGTAAAGCTTGAATTCTTCTACATTAAAGCTACTTGTTGATAATTTAGCAAGTAATTCTTTTTTCGCACCTTCTTCTTTGAAATCAAGAAGTACCCCTTCCGGCACTAGGCTATACTCTATTCCCATCGGAATAGAGTTTAAATTAGCCAATAATTCTTCTTTTTCTAAATTACTAACGCTTAAAATCATTTTCCCATGACCAAGTTGTTTTTTAATATAGTCTAGGTTTCCGCTTAAGACTATTTTCCCTTGTTCTAAAATATTAATATCTTCACAAAATGTTTCTACAACAGGCATTTGGTGAGACGAGAAAATTACAAGTTTATCTTTTTTGATAAACTCTGTTATAATCTCTTTTAACTTCCCTACGTTAACTGGATCTAATCCACTAAATGGTTCATCAAAAACTAATATATCAGGATTATTCATAACACTTTGGATAATTTGAATTTTTTGAGCATTCCCTTTTGATAAAGTTTTTAGCGCTTGTTTATTATCTTCTAACTCAAAAAAGTCTAGCCATTTTTTAGCTTCATCTCTAGCAGCTTTTTTCGTCATACCTTTTAGCATTCCGAAGTAAGCCAACTGGTCTACCAATCCAACACCATCGTACATCCCTCGTTCTTCTGGCAAATATCCAATTTTCACTTTGCTGTGGTCAAGTGGTTTCCCATCAAGTAATATTTCTCCTTTATCTGGTTTAAAAATATCCAACAAAACCCTAAAACTTGTGGTTTTACCACTACCATTACGCCCTAAGTAGCCATTTGCCACTCCACTTTTCGCTGTAAAATTAATTCCTTTAAGAACTTTTTTATCCCCAAAGCTCTTTTCTATATTTCTAAATTCTAAAATCATAGTTATTCTCCTTTTTATTCCCTATTATATATAATATTTTATTAAGTCTTTAACCCTCATCAAAATCTATATTGCGTTCTCGTCTAAGCTTTAAAAATTTTGGTATAAAAATTATTAATCCCCCTAAACCAAAACCACCAATCCCTCCAAATAAACCTGTAACAAATTCTCCTACTATCTCTCCTGCGCAAGCGTCCACTTGCTTCGAAAACCTTATCAATAGGAAACTCATAATCACACCTAGTAACATTGTATAAAAAAATCTTAAAACTCTATATTTGATAATTTCGTATTCAGTTTCTTCATCACTAAAAATCGGATAAGAGTTTTCGTCTCCTTCAGCAAGTCTTAAAAAATAAGTTAATTTAACTTTATGAAGACGCCAACCAGCAGCTTTATAATATTCCGTTACTTCAGGGGAGAAGTTTTTATCATAGATGAACTTGTACTTCTTTGGTTTAGTGTTTGTTTTTTTCATTCTTACGATTACAAAATAACAATTATCATACTCATAACCTTCTTGGCTAAGTTCTGTCATTTTTTGCTCAACCTTATCATAACTAGTCCATATTGTTATATATTTGTACTTCGTCATCTAACCCTCTCCTTTCTCAGCTATTTTATATTTAATATAAAAATAAATATTTAAAAATACTAATGCTACCGTCCCGCCACAAAACATGCCTTGAACAAATTCAAACATATGACTCTTCATAATGCTATACTCATTCCCTAACAAAACCAATATAGTAATAAAAATACATACTAAATTTAGTTTTAACGTGAATTTTAGACGATATTTCCACATTTCTATTTCTCCTATATTATCAGTATATAAATCTATCGCGTCAGATTCACCTCTTAATATTTGCCAAAAAAAGCTATTTCTTATTAACTTCCAACCATTTTCCTGATAGAATACTTTTTTTTCTTTTGTAAACCTTCTATCATAAACTAATTCATATCTATAGTTTTTTGGCTCTCCCTTTTCTAGTATTATAAAAAATGCCACCCACTTTTTATAGTGCCACCCTTGCGAGCTATAATATTCCATTCTTTTCAGAAATTGGCTATTCTTTAATGCAAACGCATGAACTATTTTATATTTACTCATGATATCCACCCCTTAAAAGATTATCAGCAACATTTAATAAAAACTTCCTTTTTTCAAAGTCTTTCATCAGCACTTCATAACCTTTTTTTGTTATGTGATATTCTTTTTTAGAATTGTCTATATCCTTTTCTTCTATCCAATTTACTCCAACCATTTTCCCTAGTGTAGTATACATTGTCGCTGGGCCAATAATAATACTATTATTGGTAATCTCAGCAACTTTTTGCATTATCATATATCCGTGAATAGGATTGGTTAAAACCAATAATGTAAAAAATATACTATCCGTCAGCTCGCCACTTTCATAAGGACTTGCCTTTGCCATGCTTTATCGCCTCCTTTTTTTGATAATAAAACTTATAAGTGCAACTGAAAAATTCCTACACACCTTTAACAAAAATTACATTTTCTCATATATCAATCATCGATATATCTATCTTCGATATAATTATATATCAATCATCGATATATGTCAATAGTATTTTTAGTGTTTTTTTGAGTTCTCTTTTTCTATCATCACACATCCTATCTAGACCACATATGGTAATGAATTACATTTTATGATAAAATATAGGTATAAAGTAAATATATAAATTCAATTTTAAATTATTTTATAGAGAAAGGTGATATCATGAAATTAATAAAAAAATATCTTTTAATCATTACTGCGGCATTACTTACTATAACTCTTTCTGCTTGCGGCACTAAAATAACCGCTGAAGAAGCTATTAACAAATCTGCAGAAGTAAGCAAAAATATTAAGAATACGGAATTTAAATCTTTTCTTTCTACCGAATACATTACTGGTAAAGATTCGAAAAAAGTAGAAGTAAATATTTCGGGAGTTGCTATTAATGAGCCGTTTTCTTTACACGCTTCTATCGAAACTAAAGCTGAAAAAACAACTCTATCAGATTTATATATCAAAGACAAAGTTATTTATGAGAAAGCAGGTAGTAATCCTTGGATAAAAGAGTTATATTCTACCTATAAATTTGAGAGGTATCAGTTTGCTAAAACCGAAAAAAGAATGGAATTTTATAAAAAAGTCGCTAAAGATTTCAAACTAGTTAAAGAGAATGATACTTATGTTCTTACATATAGTGGTAGCGGCGATCAATTTTCTGATTTTGCAACTTCTCTTGTTGAGGCTTCCGCTAGACAGTTAAACCCTTATTCAGTTAAAGATGTAGAGTTTAAAAGCGTTAATATTAAGTATGTTATCTCTAAAGATTTCACCCCTATTAGCAACGAAGTGACAATGGAGGTTGTTAGTAAAATAATACCAAAAGCTAAAACTTTGAAAATAACACAAAAAATTACTTATTCTAATGTGAATAAAGTAAATAGCATTGATCTCCCTGAAGAAGTTAAAAATGCTAAGGATAAATACGATACAAAACTATAAAATTATTTACCCCCCTCTGAAAACACTTCTATTTTCAGAGGGGGATTTCTCTTTTAGAGTAGCTTTAAGCTAGTATTCATTGTATTAATTATATACTTAGCATATAATATGAATTTATCTAGTAATATATTTTATTTTATGTTAGAATATGAATATCAATTTAATTTTTAAATTACTTTATAAGGAAAGGTGATATCATGAAATCAATAAAAAAATATCTTTTAATTATTGCTGCAGCATTACTTACTATAACTCTTTCTGCTTGTGGTACTAAAGTAACTGCTGAAGAAGCTATCAATAAAACTAACGAGGCATCTAAAAATCTGAAAAATACAGAATTTGTCTCTTCTAACATTTCTGAGATAGTTGTAGGAGATCAAACTCAAAAAATAGAAAACAAAGTGTCAGGATCTCTAATCTTAGAACCATTCACTATGCATGCTACTACTGAGATTAAAGCTCAAGATAAAACTCAAACGTTAGAAATGTACATCAAAGATAATGTTGCATATGCAAAAGCTACCGGACAAGATACTTGGGTAAAAAGTTCTAATAATAATATAACTGCTCAATTTGAAAAACTTAAAAAAATTGCTAACTCTGAGCAAGTTATGGAGTTCTACAAAAAAATTGCTAAAGATTTCAAATTAACAGAAGAAAATGGTAACTATGTTCTTACATATAGTGGTAACGGTGATCAATTTAAAGAACTTATGGTGGCTATCGCTAATTCTTCTGGAGATCAAGTTAACGCTAACGCATTTAACAATGTGGAATTCAAAAATGTTAATATTAAATTGGTTGTAAATAAAGATTTTATGCCTGTCAGCAACGAAACAATAATGGAAGTTTCTAGTAAAAACTCAACAAAACCTACTACAATGAAAATAACTCAAAATACTAGTTATTCAAATGTAAATAAAGTAACTAGCATCGATCTTCCTGAAGCAGCTAAAAACGCTAATGAAATCGGTAGAAACTAAAAATTAACAATTAAATATTTAATACATAACTCTGGAAATAATTCTATTTCCAGAGTTATTGTTTTATCTTCAACTATATATTTCATAACCTCTATAAATTATGAAATATAAGAAGATTAAAAGGTTCTATCCCATTCTTTTATCCTCCTTGTCTTTTTAATATTTAGCACTTTTCCAACAATGAATAAATATCAAATTAATTTACATAAACCTTTTCATTTAGTATAATAATGTAAATAATATATTAGGAGGTTTGTTTTTTATAGTTATAGCGCCCGAACTAAGTTCTAACGATTAAACTGAGCTTAGTTGACGAGGAAAAAAGTTATCGAAAATTCGGCGGATGCTTTTTCGGAATTTAGGAGTTTCGTTAAATAATGTACAAACGGAGTATTTCTTTGAAATAAAATTACATATATTTGAAAATACCTTTTTATTTAGATTTTCTTTTCAAAAAATTTATTCTTTCAGAAATATTTAATATTAAATTTAAAATTTACTCTGCAAAATCATTATTATCTCTTAATTTTTAAGATTGTTACTAATTATCATTACATAGGATAGTCTGTACTTTTAGACTGTTGTAAAGTTTTTGCTGTTTATCTTTTGAATTTTGTTAAGATTTCGCAAAACACTTTTAACTTTTTATTAAGTTTACCTTGTAAAATCAGTAATTATATCTTTTAAATCAATTATTAAAGAAAAAAGCGAGGAATTTTTTATATGTGTGGTATTGTAGGATTTGTTGGAGAAACAAATGGAGTTAAATTTTTGATTGATGGGCTTAGCAGCCTTGAATATCGTGGTTACGATTCAGCAGGAATTGCTGGAGTTGTTAACGGTGAAGCAAAAGTTACTAAAGCAGTAGGTCGTATTAAAAACCTAGAAGCTCTTATTCCAGATGATCTTCACATTGAACTTGGAATTGGTCATACACGTTGGGCTACTCACGGTGGAGTTAACGTTACTAACTCACATCCTCATCAAAGCTTTAACAAACGCTTTGTTCTAGTTCACAACGGTGTTATCGAAAACTTCCAAGAATTAAAAGATAGATTCTTCAAAGGAGTAGACCTTGTTTCTGAAACTGATACTGAAGTTATCGTTCAACTTATTCAAGTTTATAGCGATCGTGGAATGAGTACTAAAGAAGCATTCAAAAAAGCAGTATCAAAATTACAAGGTTCTTATGCACTTTGTTTAATCGATACTAAAGAATCTGATACTTTGTATGTGGCAAAAAATAAAAGTCCATTATTAATCGGACTTGGAGATGGAAAGAAAAATTTTGTCGGAAGTGACGCTCTTGCGATGATTAAATACACTAACGACTTTTTAGAAATTAACGACGGAGAAATAGTTATTGTTAAAAAAGATAGCGTAACTATTGAAGATAAAGATGGGAATGTAATAAATCGCGACAGCTTCTCTACTAATCTAAACGCTGGGGAAATCGACAAAGGTATCCATGAACACTACATGATTAAAGAAATCAATGAACAAGTAGGAGCTATGCGTAATATTATTTCTCACTACTTTGATGGGCACAACGTTAATATAGACGATGATATTATTAATAATGTAAAAGAAGCTGATAGACTCTACATTATCGGTTGTGGAACAAGTTATAATGCTGGTTTAGTGGGGCGTGCTTATTTTGAAAGATGGGCAGGTATTCCCGCTGAAGTGCATCTTGCATCAGAATTTGCATACAATGTGCCGCTTCTTTCTAAAAAACCTATGTTTATCTTCCTATCACAATCAGGTGAAACTGCCGACCTTCGTGCAGTATTAACAAAATTACGCAGCGTTAATAACGACTATAAATTTTTAGTATTGACTAACGTGGATGCATCTACACTAGCCCGTGAGTGTGACTATACATTACTACTTCACGCTGGAGTAGAGATTGCTGTAGCTTCTACAAAAGCATACACAGCGCAAATCGCAACGCTTAGTATTTTAGCTTACGAAGTAGCACGTCAACTTAACAAAAAACCAAAATTCGATATCGAACAAGAACTATCAGTAATTACATCAGCTATCGAGTCTATCTTAGACGATACTAAAACTATTAAAGATTTAGCAAAAGATTTATTTACAGAACGTAATGCATTCTATATCGGACGAGGAACTGATTATTACAGCGCTTGTGAAGCAGCATTAAAATTGAAGGAAGTTTCTTACATTCAAACTGAAGGATTTGCCGGTGGAGAATTAAAACACGGTACAATCGCTCTTATTGAAGAAAAAACTCCAGTAGTTGCGCTTATTACTAATACAAAATTAGACCTTAATACTCGTAGCAACGTCAGTGAAGTAGCCAGTCGTGGAGCTAACACGCTAATAATCACATTAGAAAAATTAGCGCGCAAAGGTGATTACGCTATCCCTAATGTTAACGAAGATCTTGCACCTATCGCAAGTATCGTCGTAACTCAACTATTTGCATATTACGCAGCGGTGTCTCGTGGTTTAGATGTAGATAAACCTCGTAATTTAGCAAAAAGTGTTACAGTAGAATAAATAACAAAACCTAGAACTTCTAAAAATTAGTAGTTCTGGGTTTTTTTCATATTCTCTTGATATACAAGTAATTATTTTTATAATATCTAGCTAAACCATTGTTTATTTCTAGTAATTTTTTGAAAAGCTTTTTCCTTTACATTTATATGAGAGCGGTTTATAATGGAACTATAAAATTTAATTATCTTCGGGGCAGGGTGAAATTCCCGACCGGCGGTTATAGTCCGCGAGCATAAGCTGATTTGGTGAAATTCCAAAACCGACAGTACAGTCTGGATGATAGAAGATACGGAAAATATATTTTATTAGTTGTAGATTAAAACAATTATTTCGATATACCTAACCCACTAGCCTGCTAGTCTATTTATCAAATTATTGTCCTCTACACTCTATAAAATATCCATACCTTTATGTCCCGCTTTAAATGTTTTAAAGTGGTGTTTTTATTTTAAATTAAAAAGCCAGTAGATCTTACTTTCTAAAGTTCCTAACTTAGCTAAAAATTAAAAGTATCAGCACCATTCACAACGTTATTGCGGTTATTTTTACGCCTTTTGAAGATGGAAAGAGGACAATATGTATAAAAAAAATACTCATTCACTTGTTTTAAGTGGGCTACTTGCCGTTATTGCACTACTTCTATCTTTTTTTAGTTTTGCTGTGCCATTTCTGCCACCATTTCTAAAATTTGATTTTACTTTTATTCCGCTATTTATGGCGTTGCTATTGATGAACTACAAACACGCTATATTAGTATCTCTGTTAAAAAACTTTTTACACATTGTACTAATCTCGCACGAGCCTGTGGGATCTATCGCCAATATCGTTGTGGAGTTTATCTTCCTTAGCATTATCGTTTTATTTTATAAAAAAGGTATGCTAAAAATTATTATCGGCGGAATTCTAGCAACAATCACTATGACTATCTTTATGGCTCTGCTTAATTACTTTGTATTCCTACCTGCTTATGGTTATATTATGGATTTAACAGATATAGTAAAAAATGTAAAAGTCATCGTTACCGCAGGAATTATTCCTTTCAACCTTCTTAAAGGTATCTTAGTTACAGTTTTATTCTTTGTAACACTTCGAGTATATAAACGTATACCAAGCACTATTACAAGCAAATTCGCCTAAACTATAAATATCTATACCACTAAAAAAAATTTCTACAAGATTAATGTGAAAAATCAATCTTGTAGAAATAGTTATGTAATCAGCGGTATAGATATTTTTTCTTGTATTATTCAAAAAATTTTTTTAAAAAATATATTTTAAAAGTTTTTATATATTTTAGAATATATTTTTTTCTTGAGAACCCCGTTTCTTCTCTGACTTACCGGCGAAAAATCTTATATTATTTATTTTATATTTTCCAATGTTTTGATGTATATGGTTACTAATAAAATACCATATACCAATGGAAAAGAAAAAATGTTTGTGCTACAATAAAATTAGAAAATTAATTTTAATAACAGGAGGGGTTCTATATGAATAAAACATGAGATTTATATTCGGTTTCAAATATAGTTTTTTTACAAAAAAAAATACAGGGAGAATTAAAATGAAAAACAAATCGTACAGCATTACTAACGAGCAAGAAGAACGTTTTAATGTTCTTGCTAGGGAGAAAAAAGAACTAATAATTAAAGGTTTATACAAAGTCAAAATACCAAAGTCATTACATCAGAAATTTTATAACTTTGGTTTAGAGGGGCTTCTTGTAAGCTTTCTTATACTAGAAGATGGTGGCATAGAAGCTTGCGACTTTGATAAATTTGCACTAACAGTTATAAAACGAAAACTTATCGATGAAATACGTCGTAGAAACAAAGAAAAAAGCGTTCCTATTGACTTCTTCAATAATACACTACTTCATTCTTGCAATAACGATAGAGATATTTTAGAAGTCGATCTTAATTCCTATTTGAAATCTATTTTAACAGAACAGGAATTAGCTTTCCTAGAAGATTTCAAGAAAACTCAAGATATAAAGACAACGGCTAAAAATTTAAATCTATCGCTTTCTACTTGCTATAGGTTGTTCAAAAGAATAAAAGAAATATATAAGCTGTTTCTATACAAAAGTGCCTAAATATTTTTCAGGCCACAAAAAACAACAACACCGAAGTTCTATACCTCGGTGTTGTTTTCTATATTTATATTATTTTTCTACTTTTTTCCCTAAGTTTAACGAAACAATTAGCAAGATTGCTCCTAATACCGAACCTAGCACTAACGCTAATAAGTACATTATCGGATTACTTACTGCTCCTACCGCTATTGCGAAAATACCACCATGCGGTGCTTTTGATACTGCACCAAAAGTCATACTCAATGCTCCAGCGACACCACTTGATAGGAATAATGGTGGAATAACACGTAATGGATTACTTGCCGCGAACGGAATAGCCCCTTCTGTAATAAAGGCTAATCCCATTACATAGTTCACTAATGCTCCGCTACGTTGTGCTTTTGGCCAAATATTTTTATTAATAGTTGCTGAGATTGCTATTGCTAACGGAGGAACCATACCACCAATCATTACCGCAGCCATAACATCACTACCTGCTGTTCCAGCTGCTGTTAATAAAGCTGTTCCTGTAACGTAAGATGCTTTGTTGATTGGGCCTCCCATATCGATAGCCATCATCGCAGCTACGACAAATCCAAGGATAAATTTACCGCTTCCGCTTAACCCTGTAAGGAATGTTTGTAACCCAGTCATAACTGCCGCCATCGGTGCGTTAATAACATAAATCATCGCAATCCCCATAATTAGAGAACCTAAGATTGGGAATAGGAAGATTGGTTTAATTCCATCTAATGAACGTGGCATCCAACTTGTTGCCATTTTAAGAACTTTAATAATTCCACCTGCTAAGAACCCTGCTACTAACGCTCCTAAAAATCCTGATGGAGTATAAGCTAAAATATCACTTTTCAGTCCTAAAATACTTGGATCAGCTAAAATACCACCGACCATACCTACTACAAACCCTGGTCTATCTGCTAAACTACGACCAATAAACCCTGCAAGAATCGGTAACATCATACTAAATGAAATTTTACCTAAGTAGAATAATACTTCTGCATATTTGTTGTATGTTGGGTCTTCTGGATTAAACGAGTTAATACCCCAAATAAATGACAGTGCAATTAAAATACCACCTGCTACTACGAATGGTAACATATTACTTACACCTTCCATTAGGTGCTTGTAAATTTTACGTCCTAAACTTTCTCCTTCTGCATCTGTTTCTTGTGAATCGGCTGCCCCATCGTGTTTGTATATTGGCGCTTTTCCATCTAAAATAGTTTGGATAAGTTCTTGTGGCTTGTTAATTCCGTCTGCAACTTTTGTCATAATAGTTGGGCGCCCATCAAAACGTGCTACCTCTACTTTTTTATCAGCTGCTACGATAATTCCCGCTGCTCTTTCGATATCTTCTTTTGTAAGTTTATTTTCAATACCGATTTGACCATTAGTTTCTACTTTTACATCTAAGCCCATTGCTTTAGCTGTTTCTTTGATTTTTTCTGCAGCCATAAATGTATGAGCAATCCCTGTTGGACAAGCTGTTACAGCAATAATATAAGGTTTCTCTCCACTTGGATCTGTTACTTCTTCTTTTTCTGGTTGAGTTTTTGCTACGAAATCTGCAAAGACTTTTTCTACATCTTCTTTTGTAGTTGCTGCTTCTAATCCAGCTTTTACCTCTGAATCCATCAGTGCTTGGGATAACGATGCAAGAGCTTTAAGATGTTCATCAGCACCTCCATCTGGCGCACAAATCATAAAGATATGTTTTGCTGGTTGTCCGTCAAAACTTTCCCACTCAACACCATCATTACTTTTTGCATAAATAATCATTGCTTTGTCAAAATCAGCACTCTTCGCATGAGGAATCGCAACATTTTCTCCTACTCCTGTAGTTGATTGAGCTTCACGAGCAAGCAACGCATTTAAGAAATTATCTTTATTTTCGATAACTTTCTCATCTACTAACATCGTAGTAAGTTTATCTAATGCTTCTTTTTTATCTTCTGCACTAAAATTAAATTGTATTAAGTTATAATTGATAACATCAGTTAATTTCATTTTAATTCTCCTTAATAATTTTATAGTGATTTTTTCCTTTTTTATTTAGTAATATTTCTTAGGAAATATCTTTTATAGTTTATAAACCTTAATTAACTTTCCTTCTTAAGTTTAATTTCTTATTTTAATTTCTTTACCTTGATTTGTGGTAGCAACTCTTCTATAAGCTCCTTGCTACCTACGCCAACAGAAAACGATGTTGCTCCACCTGCAGCTGAGGCATATTTCAATGCTTCTGCATAATCTTTCGTCTCATTATATTTAGCTACAAACATCGCCAGCATACTATCTCCTGCCGCTACCGTTGAGACAATTTTACCTTCTGCAACATTAACTTCCAATACTTCGTCATTTTCAGTTAATAATATTGCTCCTTTTGCTCCACGTGAAACAAGAACATTTTGAGCACCGCGCTCTTGTAATTTTCGAGCATAAACTAGGATTTCTTCCAAACCGTTTAGTGTTATTCCGAACATCTCTCCTAGTTCAAATTCATTTGGTTTTACAACAAATGGTTGGTATTGTAAGGTGTCTAACACCAAATCTTTGTTACTATCAACTACCAAAGTAGCTCCTTTATCTGCTACTTTTTCTGCAATTTTCTTGAAATCTTCGAGTTCCATTCCTGCAATAACATTTCCTGATAAGAAAACTACATCTTCTGTCGTCAAAACATCTAGTTTTGCAAAAAATTCTGTGATGTTTTCTGCGTTTACCGCACTACTTTGTCCATTAATTTCCGTTTCAGTATCAGTGGTAAGCTTCATATTAATACGGGTTGTTCCAAGAGTTTCAACAAAATCATGTTCTATACCTAATTTATCCAACTCTGATTTGATGAAATAACCTGTAAAACCTGCGACAAAACCTAATGCTTTTGTTTTTTTACCTATATTATTCAATAATACCGAAATGTTTATACCTTTCCCACCGACTACATACTTCGCTTCTTGCGTTCTATTTAATTTTCCAAGGCTGAAGTTACTAGCTTTTGTAAGCATATCTACAGCTGGGTTTAAAGTTATAGTATAATACATCTATACTTCCTCCTTATCTTTTACTATTAATATATTAGCGTATCTTTCATAGGTTTTTGGTACGTCATAACTTACGATTGTTACTTCTTCTAAATCTGCGAATTTGTGGAACTTACGATGATCAAATTTGCTTTTATCAGCTAAAACATATTTTCTTTTACTATTTTTTATCGCTGCATTTTTTATAAAAGCCTCATTCTCATCCGCAGTTGTTATTCCGAAATTTTCATCAATACCGTTACAACCTACAAAACACATGTCAAAACTGTAGTTTTTTAATTGCTCAACAGCTGTGTGACCAATTACAGCTTGTGTCGAATGTTTCAAAGTTCCGCCTAATATAATAGTATGTATTTTATTGTTAATGAGACGTGGTAAGTGATAGGTAGAATTTGTTACAACAGTTATTTTTCTATCACGCAGATAATCAATCATTTCATAAGTTGATGTCCCTGCATCAAGATAAATAGTCTGCCCTGATTGAACTATATTTTTACAAAGATATTTTGCTACCTCTTTTTTCTCCGGTAAAAACTCCGTACGCTTTGCCTCAACACCTATCTCGCTTCCTCGAGCTGAAGTACGCTTCATCGCTCCACCGTGAGTTCTATATAATAAGTTCTTTTCTTCTAAGCTTGTTAAATCTCTTCTGATTGTTGCCTCAGATACCTCACAATAATCTATAAGCTCATGCAGGCTAAGTGATCCTCGTTCTTCTAACAAATTTAAAATTTTCTTCTGTCTTTCATTTACCATTTTTATCTTCTCCTTAACTCCCAAGTTTATTATAATTAATATACAACAGTCTTTCAATCAAACTCAAGCAAAAAACACTCAAAATCAAGCAAAATAATTGTTTTTTTGAGTGTTTTTATTTTTAATTATGAACGTTTTTTAATTTGTTGAGCGAAAGAAAATTTTTATAAAATCAGAATCGGAATCTGTTTCTAATAAATTAGTTTTCAAAGACATTAGCACAAAAACAAATATAATATTATAAAAAATTGTTATTATATCTATCGGAAAGAAATTCAGTATATAAAATAGTACAATTAAATCAATTATAGCTATTAATGTAAATCCAATATCACGTAAGCGACGCGCAAAACTCGCTGTTATCGGAATAGCTAAAACAACCAAAACTACAAGTAAAACTAATCCCCAGAATGTTATATCTCTTAATTCTAGAATACTTTGTTCACGAGGGACTCCTATATCTCCACCTGCATCCAAGCGTTCTTTTATCGCTACAAACGGAAAATAGAAAACATAAGTAAATACCCCGTCTATAACAAGAAAAAGTATCCCCATTATTCCTACAGGAAACCAATGCCCTGCTATTGATGTATATCCTTTAAAGTCTATAAATCCTCTAAAAAAGTCAGCAAAAGTAGAGAAAAAAGATACTTGTTTTTTTCTTTGATCTATCATAACTAACCCCTCCGTAATAAATTTATATAACAAATATAATATTCAGACAACCTGTGGCTAGCTATCTTCTTGCAAAACTCAACTATTTATTAATCTATTTTTACATTTGCTAACGTTGTTTTTGCTTCTTCTAAAACATCAACTATCACTTGTTCTACTGAACGTATTTCATCGACAAGTCCTGCTATTTGGCCAGACATAACTGAACCATTTTCTACATCACCATCATAGACAGCTTTTCTTAAAGAACCTAGTGTTAATTCTTCTAATTCCATAAGTGTAGATGACTGTGCTTCTAATTCATGATATCTTTTTGTCAATTCATTTTTTATACCACGAACCGGTGCTCCAAATTTCATTCCTGTTAATGTTGTTGATGTGTCATCTGCTTCTACAATTAAGTTCTTATACTCTATTGAAATTGGACATTCGTGCGTAGCTAAAAAGACTGTTCCCATTTGAACTCCGCTCGCTCCTAGACAAAATGCAGCAGCAACACCTCGACCATCAGCAATACCCCCAGCAGCAATCACAGGAATATTTACTGCTTTTGTTACTTGTGGTAAAAGCGCCATAGTTGTACTTGTTCCAACGTGTCCACCCGCTTCCATTCCTTCAACAACAACAGCAACACAACCTAATTCCTCCATTTTTTTTGCTGCTTTTACCGATGGAATTACTGGAATAACTTTAACTCCTGCTTCTGTCAAGCGTGGCATGAATTTTCTTGGAGTTCCTGCTCCTGTTGTAACTATTTTAACACCTTCTTCAATAACAACATCTATTATTTCGTTGATATTAGGCATCATCAGCATTAAGTTAACCGCAAAAGGCTTTGTCGTTTGTTCTTTACATTTTTTTATTTGCTCACGTAGTTCTTCCGGACTCATTCCTCCAGAAGCTAATATCCCTAATCCTCCCGCATTAGAAACTGCGCTAGCAAGTTCATAGCGTGCGATTTGAGCCATCGCACCTTGAAAAACAGGATATTTTATTCCTAATAATTGTGTAATTGCCATAACTTTGTCCTCCTTAATTTAACACCTTTTTTATTAAATGTTTTTTCTCTTTATTGTTTTTTAGAGATTTTGTTAACGCTATCTTTCTTTATATTATACCAGTTATTTAGAGATTTTAAAAATGATATAAGAAAAATAACCCTTTAGAATTTATACCAAGATTATCGTTTTTAGATAAAGTTAGTTAACCCTAAAAGGTTATTTATTAAAATATAAATTTAGCTACTAAATAACATGCTATCATAAGAATAACCGATGATAAAAAGCACGCTGTAAAAACACGCAAACCGCGTTCTTTAATAACTTTAAAATTAACACCCATTCCTAAAGACGCCATCGCCATACCTAAAAATATATATGCTGCATCTACTAAATAAGGGGTTAATGGTTTTAAGAAACTTACATAACTTCCTAATATACTCATGGCTATAAATCCTAAAATAAAGTAAGGCATCGGCATTTTCCCTTGAGCATCACTATTTGAACGACGATTAATCACAACAAGAACTATAGCTACTACTATCAACATAAGAACGCGAGATAACTTCGTCAGTATAGCTGTGTCAAGCGCAACCTGTCCTCCTGCACCACCTGCAGCAACAGCATGAGCTATTTCATGAAGACTTCCTCCGGTAAATACACCGTAATTATAAGGTTCTAGGTTTAAATACGGTTTTAACGCTACTTCTATTAGCGTAAATACCGTTCCAAGTATCGCTACAACCGCGACAGCAAGAACACTATTGTCAGTTTTAGCTCGCAGTTGACCACTAACCCCCATAACTGCTGCCGCTCCACAAATACCACAACCACACGCTGAAAGCAAAGCTAATTCATGATCCACTTTGAAAAGGCGGCACATATAATAAGTCAGTAAAATCATAAATAAAACGATAAAAAATGCCAAAACTAAAGTTTTTTTACCTTCTGAAAGCAATCTATCCAAAGCTAGTTTGAATCCTAATAAAATAATTCCTAGACGCAAAAATTTATTACTAATAAAAGGAATATCTCCTTTTACCTGCTCCTTTAATCCTGTAAACATCTGTAATACCATTCCTATTACTAAGGCTATTACCAAATGTCCAAATAATTTTAATGTCGGAATCTGCGCTAAATACTTAGCTGCCATAGAAACAATAAACATCAATAGCAACGTATAATAAAAACTAACATTTTTAAATCTTTCCATGCATTATCTCCTTATATTTTTCTAATTTTATTATACTCCTGAAACACTAACTATGCAATGTCTCAAACAAAGTTATTTCTTTTAAAGTTTTTTCATTTTATTAACTTTATAAACAAAATAAACAAAATAAAAGGACTTAGTTTTATTACTCTATTTAACTAGGTTCTTTGTCAATAGATGTTGATAAAAAAAATGATAAAAAAATATTTAACTCATAAAACATTGATATTAATAGCTTAATTCAACTTTTTTTATGAGTTTTTTCTATGTTTTTTACACTTTTTTTAAATTTTTTTACAACAAATAAACCTACCAAATAGAAAATTTTGATTTTTATTATCTCTACTACTCTTACATAGGTTTAATATTATATTCTATTTTCTTTTCTTTTAATTATCCTGTTCTATTTCTTTCCTGCTGTCTATTATTCTTTGGTAAATAATTAAATATCATAAATACCCTTGTTCTAAAATTTTGAAAATTTCTATACCCACAAGCATTATTTTTTAATCTTTTTATATTTCTATTTGCAGCTTCTACTACTCCATTTGAATATGGATATATAATAGAATTAATAATATACTCTTTATATTTTAAATACGTTCTTACAGTTGATTTTATTTTCCAATGATTAATATTTGTATCTCTAAATATATCATCTAATTTTGATACATCTTTCTTATCAAACATTTCAAATACAGCTTGCATTAAATAATATGCTTCTTCTAATTCTTCTGATAATGATAATATATATTTTATTACATCATAATCAGAATAAAAGTTATATCCTCTATACTTTTTATAATGTGTTGTTACATTAGCTGATTTTAATTTTATGAGATCCCTAAACCTGTAGAGAACTCTATAATTAAAATCAGTAACTTTATATTTATTCATCAATTCTATTCTTATTCTATTTAATGTTTCTGTTGCTAATTTAATTATATGAAATCTATCTATTATTATTTTAGATTTTTTAAAATGTTTCCTAGCCAAACTTATATAAGAATCCCACATATCAGTAACAAAATACTCAACTTGTTCTTTAACTTCTTTTGTATAACTTGAAAAATAATCATCTAAATATTGTTTTCTCCTAGTTACTAAAAAATCTTTTACTTTCTTATTCTCTATATCATATATTAAACAATTATATTTACCTTGATATGTTCTAACTCCGTTTATTTCATCTATCCCTAATACTTTTGGTAATGTATCTTTTCTTACTTTTATATTTTTCTTATATCTTGATACTTGTTTTTGTACATAAGATGTTGATATTTCATTACTATTAGCTATATCATTTAATGAACTTTTTGTTTTTGCTAATTGATAATCTACCACATTTGATACTGCATTTAATTTTCTACAATGTTTTTTACAATCTTTAAACATTACACTAAAACAATAATTACACTTTTGACAAAGTATTCTTTGTTTCTCTAATACTAAATATGATTTTATACCACAAATATTTAATATTTGTAACTTAACTATATCTATACCATTTTTTAATAATTCCTGATTTTTACATTTTGGACATTTTCTAGGAATATAACTTATACTACCATATATATAATTTACTTGTTTATCATCTACTTTAATCTTTTCTGAATGATATAATTTCAATCTTTTATCTTTAAAATTTAAAAGTTCTAATACATCTATCATAATCAACACCTAATTACTTTTCTAATTTCATTCTACAAAATTAAATATTATTTCCATCAATACTTTATATAATTTACTATAATTAAAATAAAAGAGGAGTACTACTCCTCTTTTAACATTAGTATTATGGTATACTTTTAACATAAACTTATTTCAATCGTAAATATATCTTATAGACTAAATATATAGTTACAATTAAAATTACTAATTGCAATACTGAAAATAAAATGTAATATATATTCATTATCCATTAGTATCCCATGCAGAATTTCCATTTACATATAGCGTCGTTCTTAGACTTGCTGAGAACCACCCACCAGGAGAAGTCCACCCTAAACTATATGTAGCGTATGCTGGATTCCCATAAGAATTTCCTATATATAGCGAATTATATGATACAGTACCTGCACCCCAATACCAAGGACTATAGACATTAGTTATATGCCCATACCCATTAGAATAATGGAAATAATCAGCCACGAATCCATAATTAAAAGTACCATAATACGAACTTACTTTTACCCCTGTGTAACCATACCACCCTGAACCACTACTATAATTTCCACCAGATATAGAAAATGGTACAGGAGAAGTACTCTCACTTGAATTTCTTAAATCTATTTTTTTTATAATATACGAACCATCATTAAAAATTTGTTTGTCTATTATAATATCATTATCTTTATATTTCTCCTTTTTTACTGGAAGAGAACCATTCATATTATCCCAAAGTATATGATTCTCTAACTTAGACATTAATTTATTAATATCATCCTGCTTTACCCCATTACGCTGTAATTCTTTTTCTACTTCCACCAACTCAATTTTTTTGTTATCTTCCTTAGCTACAACACTATTAGAATTACTAACCATAATATTTGCTACTGGAATAACAAGTAAAATTGATACAAACAATTTTAAAATTTTATTCATAATTTTTATCCTCCTTAAATCAAAAGAGAAAACCCTGTACATTTGCAACTGTACATATTGTATTAAAGTAAATATTTACTAACTACACTTTTAACATACCATATTTTTTTATAAAAATCAATCAAAAAGATATAATTTATTGTATAATAAAAAAGAGAGTTTTTACACTCTCTTAATAATAACTTGTTTCTAATAATACATCACCATTATTATAATGGTCTAAATACTGAAAATCATTTAACTTAATATAATCTTTTATTGTTTTTCTTATTACTTTTGATTCTTTTTTAAATTTATCTTTTATAGGTCTAACTTCATAACTCATATAACTACATGACTTACTTTCTACATCTATTTCTTGTATCCAAATACTTTTATCACTCACTTTTACTATTTGATAAAAATCCCAATTTGTTTGTTCATACCCCCATGAACTTGATAATATTTCTCCTACTGCTAATCTCTCTTTATTTATCATAATTTTTCTCCTTTGAACTTGTATTTTAAGTTAGTTTATTTTTCGGTAGTTGCTTAACTAACTTACCTTTATTATAACGTAATTACGTTGTTTTGTCAACTATTTTTATGCATATTTTATAATTTCCTCGACTTTTTTTCCTGGTTTAATAATTTTTCTAACTCCAATAAATGTTCATCTGTAGCCATTTTTAAAAATCGTTTTGAACCACTTTTTAAATTTGTATATATTCTTTTTTTCTTAGTTTCTTCATTATTATTATATAACTCTCTATCTCTATAATTTCTTATATATTTTTCCTGCATTACTTTAACCCCTCTTTATAAATATAATAAACATCTTTTTCTGTTTCTCTATAAAGTTTCTTTACTTCTGAATAATTTTCAATCATATCACTTTTAATTTGTTCAATCATACTTTGTAATTTTTGTTCTAACATTAATTTTAATAAATAATACTTTCTTTCATAATTAAATTTATTTCTTCCACCTAAACTTTTATCAAGTACAATTTCATCTAATTTATTATTTTGATACCTTATTTCCAAATCAACTATATCAAAAATTATATCTGTTAAAATTAGATTATCAACTTTTGATTTATATTCCTTATCTTGAGTAACTTTCACTAAAATTTGTTGTACAGAAAAATTATTATCAAATTTATACTGACTAATAAGTGTTTCTACAGAAACTTCTAAAGCTAAAGCTATTTTCTCTATTATATAAAGACTTGGTGGAGTTATTCCATTCTCATAATTTTGTATAGTTCTAAAAGATACACCTACTTTTTTTGCTAATTCTTTTTGTGTCAATCCTAATTCTTTTCTTCGTTCTCTAATATTAAAACCTAAACTAGAGTATTTTTCAAACAAAATATTTTTTTTTCTCAAAATTCTTCTCCTTTTTTTCACTTGATCACTTTCGTGTTTAAATTAAAAAAAAGGATAAGGCTTTTATACCTTATCCTTATAAGCCTACTACATCTATTACTTTATTCGTAAAATGAAAATCTATAATCTCTTATTGCTTCTCTTACTTTATTTAAACTATTCTCAATATATAAAATTTCTTGATAAATTATTTCACTATCTACTTTTGAAACACTCAACACTTTATTTTCTTTATAATAATTATCGTTTATTTCTAAAATATAATCAAATGGAGTATTTTTTAATCGACCCTCAAAGTGTAAATTTCCATATCTATCATTTAACACTAATACATTTCCTTTATCTTCTACAGCTAACGCTATAAAATCAGTATCTTTTATTTTATCAAATAATTTCATTAAACTTACCCCTCTATTCATCTTCTAATTCTATTTCTAATTGTTTATATAAGCTATAATCCTCTGTATATAATCTATCATTAAAATCTATTTCTACTTTTCCTGTTGCTAATAAGTTTTGATTAATTTGTTCTTGTTCTTTATAACTTAAATTACTATAATCAATTATACTATCAAAATAACATACACCTTTATAATAAAATTCATAATCTGAATCTCTATAATTTGCACCTTGCATTACTGAATCTATAAAATCTTTATATTTACTATCTGAAATTCTTTCTACAAAACTATTGTAATAATCTAATGCCTCATCTTCTGCTTTTTCTGACAAATACATATAAAAATCTTCGTCATAATCTTCATCTGATAATATATATTGCTCTTCCTCAAATGTAGATAAACTAGGATTTAATAACACACTCAAATCATAATATATACCTCTAAAATTTTCACTATCTATCTCTACTTCCTTTTTATAACCTCTATGTTTAAATTTTAATACTAACATTGTTTTTCTCCTTGTTTGTTTTATAATATTGACAAGTTAGAAAAAATAATTTAAAATTAGGTTATTCAATTATTTTTTAATTGAATCCTTTGAACTAGAAGAATTAGCTTGTAATTGGTAGTTGCTTAGTTAATTCTTCTTTTTATTTTATCTTAACTCTTAATACTATTATAACGTAATTACGTTGTTTTGTCAACTATTTTTATATATAAAAAAATAAAAAAACCTCATTTTTAAATGAAGTTTCTTTATTAAATACCCTTATAAATTATTGATAATATTATAGGTAATAGATTCAAAATTTACATAAATATCAAACAATAAAATACCGTATTTGTTTTCTATTTTACTACTAAAATATTTAATTGTCAATTACATTAAAAATTTTCCTGAATTTCGTTTAATTCCTTTATAAAAATATTATCTGAACTCCCTAATACAAATAATCTTTCTTTTGCTCGTGTCATTGCTACATATAATAAACGTCTTTCTTCCTCAATTACCTGTATTCCTGCCAAATCATTTTTATCTAATTTTTCATAATTTGCTTTATTTAACATAGGGTATTTTTCATGTAAATTAACTACAAATACATTCTTATATTCTAATCCTTTGCTTGCGTGCATTGTCATTATTTGCACCTTATCAGCTTTTCCTGTATCTTTAAAATATTGAATATAATCTAAATATTCACTTAAAGTCATATATCCGTTTTTTTCATAATATCTATTTGCTTCTCTTATAAATTCTTGTAAGTAATGATATTCCGATAATATTACTTCGTCAAAAAATTCTTCGACAACTTTTTCTATAATTACTACAAATGATTTTTCCATATTATAATCTTTAAATTTTTCTATAAAACTTTCTATTTTAAAACTATACCTTTTTAAATCAGCATAGTTCTCATGATTTTTCATTATATGATAATAACTTTTTATATTTTCCTCTACAGAAATTTCTTCGATTTTATTATAAAACTGTTCACCTAATCCTAATTTCATATTTTTTATTATTCTACTTAAAGAAATATTATCTGTATCTGTAATTAAAAATTTTAATACTGCCATTAAATCTTTTATAATTTTTCTCTTTAATAATGGAAATTCTCCAACCATTGTATAGCCTATATCATTTTTTACAAATTTCAATTTTAAATCTGATAAATAATCAAAATCTCTATTTCTTATTAATATCGCTATATCATTTTTATTTGAACCCAATTTTTGTATTTGATCAAATAAAAATTCTATTTGATTTTCTTTAGAGCTTATTTCTTGTATATCTGGCAAAACACCTATTTTATCAGATTTTAATGTTTTATCAATCCTATTTTTATTTTGCTTAATAAAACCATCTGCTAAATTTAATATTTGTTGTGTCGACCTATAATTTCTTTCTAATTTTATAACTCTACAATCAGGATATTCTAATTGAAAATCTCTAAAATATTTTGAGTTACTTCCTCGCCAACCATATATAGCTTGGTCTTCATCTCCTACTATTAATACTTTATTTTTATTTTTTAATAACTTAATTAGTTTATATTGCTCTTTATTTACATCTTGATACTCATCTACAAATATATAATCAAATGCTGAACTTACTTCTTTTCTTATTTCTGGATAACGTTCTAATAATACTATTACTAAATTTACTAAATCATCTAATTCTATATATCCATTGGCAAATACTTCTAATACGTAAGCGTGATATAATTCTTTAAATAATTCTTCATATTCTTTATTTGAACTTTCTATATACCTATTATTTTTTTTAGCGTTAAAATCTATTAATAATGCTTTAATAGTTTTATTAAATTCATTAACCCTATTATACATATCATTATACTTTATTATTTTATCTAATATTTTTTCTCTACCCTCATCTTCTAATATTTTTAAACTTTTGTAACCTAATAATTGGTAATTATCATCTTTATCTAAAATACTTTTTGCCAACTGATGAAATGTATTTACCACTACTCCAGAATGATTAGTACATAATGAATTATTTACACGTTCTTTTATTTCTTTTACTGCTTTATTTGTAAATGTAACTGCTAATATATTGTATGGTATTACTCTTTGTTCTTTTATCAAATATATTATCTTCTTAACTATTGTATTTGTTTTTCCTGTTCCTGCACCTGCTACAAGCATTATTTCATTATCATTACTTAATACTGCTTCTAACTGTTCATTGTTCAAACTCTCCAAATATTTATACACTTTTTCTACCTCTTATCCTTTTTATCACTAATAAAAAATAGAGTAGAATTAATCTACTCTAAATTAATATATATTCAAAATTTAATGTTTATGTAATCCACCAAATAATACATCAAACATTTGTTCTAATTGTTCATTTTCTTTAAATAATTTATCTAATTCTTTTTTCTTTTCTTCTTTTATCTTTGTTTGTTTGCTTATTTCTGATATTACTTCTTCTTTAGCTTTCTTATATCTCGCTACACTTTCAGTTTTTCCTTGTTTATTATATTCTTCTATCTTCTCATCTGTAAATTTTAACAATTCTTCTTGTTCTTTTAATGTTTTTTCTGCTGATTTTATAGCACCTCGATTAGATATAATATGGTGTGATAATTTTTCATGCTCATTAAATTTATCTTTTGTAGCTTTTGTTAAATCATATTTTTTTGCTTCTTGTAAATTTAATTCTACTTCTCTTTTATCTTTACTATCTCGATTATTTTCCATTATCACCTTGAAATTATCATCTACTAATAAATCAGCTTCTAATACTAACATATGTTCATCATTTTGAAATTGATTCAGTTCTTTTTTTTCATTTTTAAACATTATATAATATTTAAAATCACTACTATAATCTGTTTCACTTTTTGCGAACACTAACATTATTTTCTTATTATCTCTATCATTAATTATTCTATATGGCAAAAATTGTAATCCTTTATTATCTTTTTCATATTTTTCTTGTGCAGGTGTATATTGCACTTTATTTTGTTGTTGTGATTCTTCTTTTCCTTTATTATAAAACTTATAAAAAGTAAAAACTGATAATATTATAAACAATATCAATAATAATATTGTTTTTTTATTCTTCTTTATAAAATCTTTCATTTTTCTATACTCCTATTTATATTGTCTATAAAATGCTTCTGCAAAACGTAACCTTTCAGCTAATGCTACAACTCCTGCTCTTTCAAAATATCTTTCAAATAATTCTGTTGCTTCTGATACATCACGAATATTTTTAAAATCTTCAAAAGACTTCGAGCCAAACTGAATATTTTTCATTTCCTCTATAGTAAAATTAAGTTGTGCTGTTAAACTTGCTACATCTAAATTATTTTCTTTAGACCAATTTTCTAATTTTGTTCTTCTTTCAAAACTCCATTGAGCAAGTCCAAAACCTATTCCATTTCCTATTTCTGTTATTGCAGGATTCATTCCACTTTCACGTTGAAAATTACCCATTATTCCAGCTGTTGCTTCTGCACTAAAACCTTGCTTTTTAAAGAAATTCCAAACTTTCTCCGCATTATCACTACCTACTAACTCTGTATCAATTCCATTAACTCCATTACAATTTTTATTACTTGAACTTTCTACATGAGTTTCTAACTTATCACTTACTCTTATTATATCTCCATTATTTAATACTTCCTTACCTAAATATGGTGAACTATCTTTTGTAGCCAAACTAGGTGGATTTTCCTGTACCTCAAAATGAACATGATATACTGTTGTCGCTCCAGTATTACCTAAAATTCCTATCTGGTCGCCTTTTTTCACAGTATCACCTTGTTTTACTGTAGCTTCTCTTAAATGTCCATAATAAGCGTGTTTTCCATTTCCCATATCTATTAATACATAATTTCCACCTATACCAGTATAGGCTACTGCTTCTACTGTTCCATCTGATATTGTATGTACACCTACTTTTTCTGAACTAAAATCTCTAAAATTAGTAGGCTGTACATCTATTCCCGTATGCCCAATATTTCCATATAACGTTCCTATATTTTGCCTTGCCCAAGCTGTCAAACCGAATCCTTGCAATACTACATAATCCTCTGCGAATATATGCCCACCTGCATTTATTGAACTTCCGTTACAATCTTTGTTATTTGTCATTGCTCCACCTATTGCAAATATTAAAACTACAGGTAATAATAAGAACAAAATAAAAAAAGGTAAACAACCTAACGCTACCTTTTTTCCTGCTTTATTCTTTTTTTCATCTTCCATTATTTCAACTCCTCTATCATTCTATTAACTTTAATTTACTTAATTCTTTATTTAATTCTTCTATAGAAAAATTTATATTCATCACTAAATAATTTATTTTTTCTATATCTATTTTTTCTAACTTTTTTACTAAAGATACTTTAATATTACTTTCATTATCATCAATCATTTCTTCAAACCCTATATCTAAAGCTATAGAAACTGATTCCATAATTGCAGAAGTAGGTATAGTTCTCTTTTTTTCATAATTTTGTATAGTTTTAGGAGTAATACCTACCATTTCTGCTAATTCTTTTTGAGATAAACCTAATTCTAAACGTCTTTTTTTCATATTTTCACTAAAATTGTTAAGTAAAGCTGTGTAATTATATACTTGTTTTCCCATAATGTAACCTACTTTCTAAAAAAAGGATAACTATTTCTAGCTATCCTGTTTTTTTATTTCTGTTGCTTCTCTTGATAATTTTTTACTAAATTCAGCTTGTGATGTACGAACTGAATTATTAACCTCATTTCTTATACTATTTCTTTGTTCTGTTCTATGATTAATCTGTTCAGATGAATTATTAACTTGTCTATTACTTATATCAACTTGACTATTAGACAAATCACCATTTCCTGAATAATCAAATTGATTATTAAATCTTTCTTTATTAATATTACTTTCTAAAGAACTATTATTATAACGACTAAAATTATCTGAACTTCTTTCTAAATTATCATTTCTCATAAAATTACTTTCTGAACGCTCTAAATTATTTGAACTATTACTTAAATAATCAGATTGACTTGTTCTATAGTCATCATAATTATAATTATTTCCTCTTGTCATATTTAAACTTTGATTATATTCTGTTTGTGGTGTGCGAACTGAATCGTTTATAACTTCTTTATTCATTATTCTTTGTTCTTCATCTAAAACAGGCTGATTATTTAAAGAATTACCATTTACATTATTCTGATTATTACTTGTAACTTCTTGTGGTGTACGTTCTACTTCTTCATAATTATAACGTTCTCGAACTTGTGGTGAATCTAGATTTTCTTCTGGTGCTTTATTTTCTTGATATGAATTTCCTTGCTTATTCATATCTTGATTTTCGCCACTCGATCCGCTGTTAAATATCGAACCATTAAATCTAGGTTTTTTCATCATTCCGTTAAGTGTTGACATTCCTATATTTCCTACTCCACCTGCTGAAAGAGTTGCTAAAATCTGTTTTCTATTCTTCCACATTGCCACTAAAGATACTACAAGTAATATTGTAGATGTTGTATATATAGTTACTGGTGAAGCATTTGAACTCTCCATTATTTTTCTAGTTAAATTCATCACTAATGATACCAATAATATTACTAAACCTAACATTGCTTTTATCACATACAAACCAAACAAATTTTTAAATACACTTACATAACTCATTCGCATAAATGGTAAATATGAAGCTAACAATGTGAATGGCACTATTAAAATATAAAAAACTATCTGTATCTGAATTATAAAATTAAAAAAGGCTATTACATTAAAAGGCAACATTAATATAAAATTCATTATTACAGATAAAAATGATACTGTAAGTTTATGTGTTCCTGAATATGTAGAGACCCAATAATTTTGATTAGATTCACCTTTATAATCTTTATCATTCAATTCATATTCTTTAATATACTTATCTTGCTCATCAGAAACCCTAAATTTTAATAAATCATCTACCCTATTTCCACTTTCACTTTTGAAATTAGAATTACTATTTACTTTTTCTTTATCCAACTCATTAAAATTTAAAAGTAAAAAAGGTTGTTCTACAGCTTGTGTAAAAAACTTTTCTCTTAAAACATCTTTACTATCTAATTTTTCATCACTTCCTAATAATTTATCTCCACTTGTCGCAATAGTTGATTGAACATCATTAGAAAACTCATTAGCACTACTTATAATAGGACTTGCATTTGTAACCCATAGAGTACATATACCAATTAAAAGAACTAATTGTAACATATCTTTTACTCCTCGATGTGCAGACATCATATATCTTATCCCAGCTACTGTTCCACCTATTAAAAATAATAATATCCCATATCTTCCAAAAATATTATTATATATTGTTGAAGATGTATCACCTAACAAATTAACAATACTATTTAAAGCATCACTATCATACAACATTTTTAAGAAAAAATCTGTAATACTCGCTATCACTTTAGCTATTCCAAATAAAAAATTAGCTATCATATTTGACAAACTAGCTGTTTTTAACAATTTAGCTTCATCATATATATAACTTTGGTATTGTTCTAAATTATTATATTTATCATCAATACTTGAAGCATAAGCTATACTAATTGTTGAAAAGATAAATAATAACAAACTTATCATTATATATATTATTTTCCTCTTTTTCGTCATTTCTTACTCCTTTCACAAATAAAAAAAGATAACATTTTTCTGTTATCTTTTTTATCATTATTATTTAATTTACCCCTAAAACTCTGCTTTTAGATTTTTATTATTATTTTCTTCATAAACTTTTTTCTGAAGCATATTAGCTACTATACTTTCATCTCCTGAAGAAAATCTAACAACTTTATTTTCTTTATTAATTAAATAAACATCAGTATCTGGTTTATCTTTTTTATCAGGAAATGTAATTTTATAAGTATTATGTTGACCTTTAATTCTATCTAAATTATAATTCACATCATATACTTCAATATTAACATTTTTTCTTTCTAATTGTTTTTTACTATCCAATCTATCTTTATTTATATATTCCAAAATTTTATTTATATCACTATCATATTTTTTACTTGAACTTGAACAACCTACTATACTAATACTTAATACAATAGTTGCTAATATCATTAACAATTTTTTCATTATAAAAACACCTCTAATCTCTTTATAATGCCATTATATCAATTATTAATAATATTTTCAAGTCTATATATTTTTGTTTAAATGTTCATTTATCCATATTATATAAAATACTAAAGTTAAAGCTAACACTAATAAAAATAATAAATTTATTAATTCTATATTATATATATTATTAATTCTTTTTATTTCTAATACTGCACATATTAAAAATAAACAATAAGATATACTTACTAAATACAATTTTATATTTTTCATATTATCTACCTTTATATTTTCGATATTTTTTAAAAATACTAAAAACTAATAAAATATAAATGAAAAACATTACTAATAATAAAAAAAATAATAATGATAATCCTATTCCATTTCCTGCAATATCATATACTATTTTTATTCTTGATATTCCTACCATTGCTGATAAAACATAAAATAAAGTTACTATTGTTAAAATTATTTTTCCCTCTTTATTCACTTTACAACCCTCTTTCTTGTATCAATTCCATTATTTCCTGACCTACTAAATCACCATTTACTATATATGGTGATAAAAATACTTTAGGTCTATCAACAATTTCTTTTATTTGATAATATCCCGTTCCTTTTAATCCTATTTCTTTATATGCTGTATTTGTTTCACCAAATATCATTTTATATCCGTCATTTGATAAACTTCCTAACGCTATCCTTAATCCTAATTGATCTCTTACTTTTCCGTCGAGAACATCAGTATCAGGTCTTTGTGTTGCAAAAATTACAAACACTCCTGCTTGTCTACCTTTTACAACAATGTTAGTAAGTTTTGACATTACTTCTTTTTTTTCTTTATTATCTAATACAGAAATAAAAGCTAATAATTCATCAAATATTAAAAAATATGGCTTAATTCCATAAGCTACATAATCCTCACCAAAATTATCTCCTGTAGATAACATTTCTTTATATCTATTATCCATTTCTAAAGTTACATCATCTAATAAATTTATTACATCTTCTTTTTCATATACTACTAAATTATTTTTAGATACATAACCTAATTTTGTTAAATCGGATATTTTAGGGTCTATTATATTTAAATAATAACCTTTTTTTAATATTTCTTTTATCAAATAAAATATTAAATAAGATTTCCCTGTTCCTGTTCCACCTACTATTAAAGCATGAGGACTTTTTCTAAACTCCCATATTACATTTTTCATTAATTTTAATTTATTATCTTCTACATTATCATCACTAAAATTTAATCTATCTTTTAATGAAAATTTTGCTAATGTATATATTATAAATTCATCTATTACTTGTTTATCTTTCAATTCTATTTTAAATGTATATTCTAATTTTGTTTCTAACTCTAAAAATTCTTTTTGAAATTTAGAACCATCTAATCTAATATATATTTGAATTTCATTTTTATTTTGCTTTATGTAAAACTTCGGAAAATATAAATCTTTATAACTTTCTCTACTTTTTACTAAACCTTTCACATTAAAAATATCTTCTAATCCTTTGCTTACACTTGTATTAGACACTAATTGAGGTTTTATAAAATATCCTGATGTAAATATTAATTCAGCTAGCTTTTGAATATTTCTTACTCGCTCTAATAAATTGTTCAACAAAATATAAGATACTAATATTACTGGTACTGATATTCCTACTGTTAATAACAATATTTTCAACCAATCTTCTTTTAAATTAGATATATCTATATAGTAATTATAAATCACCACAGATAATACCAGCAAGAAAATTATTGTTATTAATTCTCCTACTGTTCTTTGATATATCTTTTCATCATTTTTATCTATTTTGTATGCTAAAGGTCTTTTAAAATATTTTATAAATAATTTTTCTTTCTTATTCATAATTAAGCGTACCTTTCTTCTGCATAAGCTACTTCTGATTTTTCTACAGTCTTAAATGCTTGTGTCCACTCACTAAATAATGAATGTACACTTAACTTCGCCACTCGACCGTATATATCTTTAAATAAACATTGTCCTTTTACCATATTTGATAAAATATCCATATTTACATTATTATTTTCTAATCCTAAATGTTCTAGTATATGTACTCTTTCTTGTTCTTCATCAAATGCAAATATACTACCATAGTTACCTGCTATATTATTTTCATCTTTAATATCAAATACTGATTGAGTAATAAATACTAAAGCGTTATTCATACTTCTTCCTATACGCTCTAATGATTTTTTAGTTGCTCGACCTATTTTACTTGTATTAAATGCCCATGCTTCATCTACATATATTATTGTTTCTTCATCTGGATTACTTCCAAATAAAGACATGAATTTTCCTAATACTTGCATTACTACTAAACTTTTTTCTTGTGAATCTGTATATGTATCTTTACTATCTTTAGCATCAGGTAAATCTAAACCATATACTTGTAATATTGTACTTTTATTATTTAATGATAATGTATTATTGCTTCCGTCAAAGAATAATAATTTTAACATTCCATTTTGAGTTTTTTCGTATAAGTTGTCTCCTGCTTCTACTATTTCTACATCTTCATTTTCTTGCAATTCTTTTATAATATGCAAACTTCCAACTGTTTCACCTTGTTGTTTTAAATCTACTATTTTTCTAATTGCCTTTAATAAAGCTGTTTCTATTTTTCTATCATTAGTTAAATCTACTACTTCATCAAACATTGCTTTTGTTAATTCTACTGCTTCTGCTCCATCTAAAAATGTTACTGGGTCTAAAATTCCCCAATTTTCTTTTTTAGTATAATCTATCGTTAAATATTTTATACTGCTTAAAAGCTTTGCGAATAACGGATATAATCTATTATTTTCTTCACTTTCAGTTATTCTACTAAACCACTTTTGCATTTCACTTTTTGGGTCAAAATACAATGTTTTTACATCTAACATTAAACTTTGAATATATATTAATTTCGCTAAAAATGATTTTCCTTTTCCTGTTTTTCCTGTAATTGCTATATGTGGTGAATCTGTTTTTGTTCCTGCAATACCTTTATTTGCTATCATAGGGTGAAATAATACTATATCCCTAGAAGCATGAATATTATCTTCTAATAATTTTGCTGACTTTGTAAATCTATCAATTCTTCCAAGATAAAATCCTATTTCCATTCCTAAACTTTGACCTACTCCAAACAATACTTCTGATAATGCTTCTGTTGTAGTTGTTTGAATCCAATTTCTATACATTCCAAGTTCGCTACCTTGCAATAAAAGATAAAATAATTGTAATTGATCCGCAACTGGAGCTATTACATTTATTTTTTGTCTTTTTAATTCTTTTTTTACAAGTCGAACTTGTCTTAATAATTCTTCTTTTCTAGTATTCGATAATGTTATTACTAATAACCACTCAACAAAATTTTTAGATTGTGAATGTTCATTATCTATCCTATCCATTAAAAAATTATTTCTCATACTTTCATCTTTTAATTTTTCATTACTCATAAATTCTTCTTTTACTTCATGAGCCTTTGAACGTATTTTATGTGATAATTTCATATCAAAAGTAGTTTTATCTACAGGCTTGAATTTTAAATCAACTTCTACAGGGTAACCTTGCGACTGTAAATTCTCAAAAATATGTAAGTTATTCATTAAATAATCTGTACTTTCTAATACTAAATAACTTTTATAAATAGTTGTATCTTCTGTATCAATTTTTATAAGTCTTTTTTCTGTAGTATCTAATTCTGCATTGGCTATTTGATTACTACCTCTTAAAATACTTTCTTCATCTACATTGTGATACACATTACCTAAAAAGTTATATCTTATTAAATAATTCAATTCATCTTCTGTACATCTTCTTATATCAAGTACCCTTAAACTATTAAATACACTTGCTTCTGCTTGTGTAAATTTATAAAAATACTCGTCTGTTACTTCTATTTCAAAGCCTAATGAACTTGCTAATTTATCAGTAACACCACTTACTGCATTTTTAACAGTATCTTTTATATCTTCCATTTCAGAATATATCCTATCTATTCTTACTCCGATATAAAATTCATATTTCGTTATTTGTCCTAATTCTCTTTCTAAAAGATTAATAGCTTCTTTTCCGTAATATTCAGCTACATCTTTATATCTAACATCATAATCGTTAGCCAAAATATTAAGTCTTTCATCTAAATTCATGTTTTTAGGCAACATTTTTAAATGAATATCCTTAAATTTTATTACATCATCTAACAAACTTGTAAATCTACTTTTATATTCTTGTTTTTCATTTGTATTTGCCCTTGAAATTATTTCAGGACTTATTTTATAATATGAATATATACTACCTGACTTTGTCAATAGTATATTTTGATATGTCCTTTTTAAAGGAAATTTAAACATTTATTTTCTCCTCTCTTTTGTAATAAAATATATTTCTCACGAAAAAAATTTTATTTTCATAAAAAAAAGACCCTGATATATTATTCTAAACTTATATTTAAAATAAAATATCTAGGGTCTATTTAATTAAATTTTATATGCTTGTTCCTATATTTAATTTCTTCATCAAAACTATATTTTTTGTTTTTCATATTAATTCCTATTTTCCATTTCAAATAATCATATAAATATATCACCATACTTTTACCATCAACATTTATATTAATTATTGCCCATGTTATAAAAATAGGAAAACCATAATAAGCATATCCCATTACTTTTACCATTGGAATTATTCTATCCAATATATAAAAAAGAAAAGCTATTACAAAAAAAATAGCGACTGTTACGACCCTAATTCCATTCCTTGATATTGTATATCCTTTTATTTGCCGAATTTTCATAGGTTCTTTTAATGCCTTTGTATAATTATATAAACTTTTCATAATTTAATTGAAAAATAGTTTAAAGAATCCAGAAATACCTTTTAATACTAATTCTGTTTCTATTACTACTAAATATACAAAGCCACCAGTAACTACTGTTCCTATCATTCCTTTCAAGCCTATTTTAAACATAGCAACAATAGCCAATGCAATTATTACCATTATTAAAATTGGGCCTGCAATTCTCCTAAACTCTGATAATGCAGAATCTCCATTAATTGCCATTAACATTAAATCATTCATTTTATTTACCTCTCTTTTCTAATTATGTTCTAATTTTTCCACAAAATACTTATCATCTTTTACTATTATAGTTAATTTAAATTTTTCTCTAGTCGATAATTTAAAATCTTTTTCTTGAATAACTACTGTAGTTATTACTAAATATTTATCATTATCTTTATAGACTTCAAAATTTTCTAAAGTATTAAATTCTTTTCCCGATAAACTTTCAGGATTTTTCATTATATATTGCATTTCTTCTTTTTTATAAGTTGTATATTTTTTAAAGAAATCTTTTGTAAAACTTTCTAATTCCTGACGTTTATCTTTTTCTGTTTCTAATTTTACTTCTTTTTCTTGATATGATCCTGTCGCTGTATCTTTAGGAATATCAGAAAAATAAGGAAAATCACAAACTAAATAATTATTATCAATTATTTTCACTGGTACATTTAATATTTCTTGTTTATTTTTTTTGTTATCTTTATTCTTTAAAGTATAACTAACAATATATTTATAAACTTGTACATCTTTTTCTTTATCTTCTACTGTATATAATCTTATAGAATTTAAAGAACGCTCTACATCTGATGTATCAGCTATATTATCTTTTAAGTTTTCTAAAGATAATAATTCTAATGCTTTCTTACGTTCCTGTTGTTTTTCTCTATCATAGTTTATATATAATGTAGCAAAATTTTTAGCAAAATTATCTGTTCTTGCATTATATATAGGTATTCCTTGTATCTGATTTTCGATTTTTTCTATAGCATTTATATTGTTAGATAATTTTATTTTATCCATTCCCTTAGTCGCTATAAGAAAAATACTTGAAGATAATATTGAAAATACTATAAACCAAACTGTGAAAATTATAAACTTATTTTTTCGTTTATTTTCTTCTAATTTTCGAGAAAATTCCTCTTGCTTTATATACTCTTTATTTTCGCCTATTACTACATCTTTTGCTGTAGACATTATTTTATTAGGTTCTTGTTTTTTTCTTTGTTTTGCTAAAATCTTCTCTTGCTTTTTAGCTTGCTTTAATGCTTGCTTTTCTAATTTTATTCGCTGTTTTTCTTGTTGTTTTTCTATTTTCTTTTGTAGCTTCTCTAAACTTGCCATTATTGATACCTTATATAATCTTCCGCATATCGTTCTTTAAACGGATTTTCTATTTGTTCATTTTGTTTTTCTTTAAAATCAATTATTTTTACTTTATCAGCTACCACATTATAACTATATATTTTTATTCCATTTTTCTCATAGTTATTATTTTGTAATGTACCAGTTATTACTACTCTACCTTTTGATTTTAAATAATTAAATAAATACTTTGCACTATTTCCAAAAACAACTACATCTATAAAATTAGTTTTTTCTTTATTTTCTTCTACTGCTAAAGAAAATCTTAACATTTCTTTCCCTGTAGAAGTAAAATTCAACTCTAAATCTTTTGTAACTCTTCCCATTAAAATTACCTGATTCATCTTTTACCATACCCCTTTCATTTTCTAATGAATATTTATCAAACTCATGGCTTTTTACCAGTTTTCAAAAATTTTAAAAATTGTTCCAAATTATTTATATTACTCTTTTTCAAATAATAAAATATTATAACCAAACTTAATATTATCAAAAAATAAATTATTAATTGTACCTTTCTATTACTTTGAAAAATCATAATTTTATTTACTAACCTATACACTCTAATAACTCTCTTTGATATTTATTTATTACCATTTTACAATCACCTTCATTATGAAAATATCCTAGTTCACTAATTAAATTTTTATTTGATTTTACTAATATCATTTCTACTTTATTATTTTGAACTACTATATAATATCTATATTCCTGTTTTGAACTTTTTAAATTTAACTTTTTACTTATTTGTCTTATGTGTTCCAATATGCTCATTCTTTTCAACTCCTAGTCCCAATACCCATATTCATTTAATTCTAATATTTTCTTTTGATATTTTTCCCTTGCTTTTTGACAATCTCCCAAATTATTAAAATACCCTAATAAAACAAATGTATTTGTTTGTTTATTTTCTATCTCTATTGATACTGTATTATTGACTATTCCTAAATAATATTTACTGCTTTCTTTATATTTATGTTTTTCATTACAATTATTTTTATATTCTCTAAATTCTTTTATAAATTGCTCAAAATCATTTAATGTAGGTCTTTTTTTTCTCAAATTATTCACTTCCATTTATCCGTTTTCTTTTTCTTTTTATCACTCCTCAAATTAAATATATCTAAAATAAAGATAGTCAGTTAACCCAACTACCTTTATTTCTATTTAATTTTTATTTCACTTTTCTTTTTATTCCAAAGAAACCTAATACAAATGTTAATAAAGTCATTAAAATATAACCTAACATATTATTATATCCTTGTGAATTTTCTTTTACTGCTGATGTTTTAGGTAATATTTTTTCTTTTGGCTTCTCTTTTTCTTTTGGTTGTTCTGGTTTTGGTTGTTCTTTTTTAGGTACATTATTTACTACTACCTCTGATTCATAACCATTACCAAAATCAATTTGATATGCTTTATTTTCATATTTACCACCATTAGAATTAAAATCTTCTTTTACTTTCATAGGTGATGTTATATGAATACTATTACCTTTTACTACATATTTCTCAAAAAATTCTTCTGGATTATCGACTGTAAATAATTGATAAGCACCTTTAGGAGTTATTCCTGCTTTTTTAAGCATTTCTTGTACTTCTTTAGGTGATTTTTCTAAACTTGCATAAGATTTTACTGTAATTCCTTTTACTTCATTATTATTAGAATCTACAATTTTTACATCTTTTTCTAATAATTCTAATGCTTCTTCTGGGTAATCATCTACATAATAAAATCCTTTTTTAATATCTTCTTTTGTCGCTTTAATACCTTTGTATTGGTCTAAATCCCATAATAATTTATAATAATTAATTGAACCTCGTTCTACTTGTTTTCCATCAATTAAAACTCCATCTTTATTATAATTATGTTTTTCAGGTTTAATTAAATTGTTATTAGGATTATCTTCATCATTAGGTTTACCTGGTGTACTTACCTTAACAATATTAGAATATACTTCATAATCGTTATTAATTGTTAAACTAAAATTATTTTTATATGTTGCACCATCATTTGTTACTGTTCCTACTAATGTTGGAATAGGTGCTAAAATAGATTTTGTTAAATCTTTATTTAACTGTTCTAATAATTTTGCTGTTGCAGATAAAGTAACTGTATGATTATCTTTGTTATATGATATATCATAATCCTTACTTTCTTCTTTTGTTTTTTCAACATCTAAAACATATCCTTTAGGTAAACTATCTTTAATTACATACTTATCAATTTCTTTTCTTCCTGCTGGCAATTCTTTTGTTCTTAACTCCCATTTAACAGTACTTAATTTTGATACATACTGATTATTAATATCTTGATTCTCAACATTTTTTACCTGTTTTTCAATGCTAGGAACTACATTTACTTTATAAGTATTATATTTAACAATCGGAACTTCTGGTGCTTTTGGTACTTCTTTATAAACTGGTTCTTCTGGTTTTGGTGGTTCTGTCTTTAATTCTTCTAAAATTGGTACTTTAGGAGGTTGATTATACACCGCTACTGGTGAAGCAACTCTAGAATTAATTGACATCCAAAATTGTGAATGTGTAGCTACATCACTAAAGAACGTCATTTTTATTGAATCAGCATTATCTAATCTTCCTGCTGCACCTAAATACCAATATAAAGGACTTCCCTCAAAATCAGTTTCTGTATGCTCATATTTTGCACCTTGACCTTTAAATTTATTATCTTTTATTGAATAAATACCATCAGCTTGTTCAGTTACAGATGAACCTGTTATTTTTACAAAAGAAAAGTTATAATCTTTAATTACTTCTCTATAAAATGAACCATCAGGCATTGCATTTGTTGTTATACTTGAAAGAGCCAATAAAGCAGGATTTTCTTTTGTAAATCTTATTTGATTACCATTTTCATCATAAAATGTAATCTCTACACTTAATTCTTGTCTTGGGTCTTTTGAGCTAAAACCTACACCTGTTGTTGGGTCATTAAAAACAGATAACAACATATTATTTTTACCTTTAGTTTTTCTTTGAATTTTATAAACTACTTTTGAAATTTTAGTATTTCCATAAGTAGAATTTTTTAAATTCGTATATGTTAAATAAATAGGTTTATAATCATTATATTCTATATAATATCCTGACGCAGAATATACTTTTGTCAATGGTATTTTATCTTCTTTTGTTACTTTTGTATTATCTCCAGAATCTATTGTTAATTTTGCTTCTGGCTCATTTTTATAAACTAAAGACTGTAATTGAGAATTTGATAAATAACCATCTTTTCCTGAATTTTTCTTTAATTCTTCTAATCTTTTATTATGTTCTTCTTTTTGTTTCTCATATTCTGATAATTTTTTCTGATAATCCCTCTGTTTTTCTTCATTTCTTGTTTTTATCTTTTCATTTTCTGATTTTATTTCTTCTACCTTTTTATTATAATCAGATAAATCTTTTTCATATTTTTCTTTCTTTTCTTTGTTTTCTTCAATAATTCTCTGTGATTCTTGTTTATGTTCTTCTTTATCCTTAACATAAACTTCAGTTTTTTTATTTATTTCTTCTACTTTCTTTTTATATTCTTCTTGTACTTCTTTTGTTACTTTAGACAATTCTTCAGTAGATTTAACTGTACCTTTATCTACTATTTCTGATTTTTCTACTTTTACTCCACCATTAACAGCTTGCTCAACTGATTTTTCTAATTCTGGAGATTTTAAATTTACTTCTACAGAACCTTGACTTTGATTCACCTTACCTTGTGAATTATTTGCTTCTGGTGTTGACTCAGGTTGTTTTGTTACTGAATTTGTAGCAGGATTTTCTGTTTTATCTACATCACTAGCAAAGGCTTCATTATCTGTTGCCATTCCTATTGCTACTGCTGTTGCAAGTCCTAATCCTACTGATACCAAATTTTTATATTTTTTGCTTTTTCTTAATGTGTATTTTTCTTCTGTTTTTATCATATTATATCCTTTCTTTTTTTAATTGATCACTTTCATGAATAATTTAAAAAAAGGGTAAAATCTTCTCTTACCCCTATTCTAAAAAATACTAAATTCTTTTTCTTCTGTACATTCCTAATGTTAAAATCAACAATAAAACTCCTAAAAGACTTGATAAAATTGTTGTTGCTTCTCCTGTTTTAGCAAGAGAACCTGAACTTAAAACATTATTATTTTCTAAATTACCTTTATTTTTTAATTCTTTTGATAATTTTTCTAACTCTAATGATGTTTGTTGTTTATTATATTCTGATAACAACAACGTATATTTATCTTGTAATTCTTTTTCTTGAACTTTTAATTGTTCTAATTTAGTTTTCTCTACTAATAATTTTGCTTCTAACACTTCTTGTTGTTTTGTTACTTCTTCTAACAATGCAGGAGCATTTTTTAATTTACTTAAATAAACTTTTGTTTCCTCTAACTTATTTTCTAAATTAACTATTACTTGTTGTTGCTCTTTAATTTCTTGTTGTTTTACTTTTATATCTGCTTCTAATCTATTAAAATCAAAAACAACATTATCATAAACAACTTGTTTTTCTTGTTGTTGCTCTTTAATTTCTTTTAATTCTTTTTCTGCTGATTCTACTGCTTGTTGTTTTACTTTTATATCAGCACTTAAATTATCATAATTTGACTGTGCTTGTTCCTGAATTTTAGTATTTCTTTCTAACTTTTGTTGTGCTTCTTGTAAATTTAATTGTGCTGATTGAGTTAGTTCTTTTGTAGCTAATACCTTATCTAAATTATTCACAACATTTTTTAAAACATTTTGAGTACCACTTAATACACTTTGTGCATTTTCTTTTTCTTGTTGTTTCTGAGAATTATTACTATCTTTTAAAGCATAATCAGATTTTGCTGTATCCAATACTGCTCTTAATTGTTCTGGTGTACGAGTTTGAGGTATTTCTTTTGTATCAAAATTATTTTTAGTTGCATTATTTACTTCTTCTTCACTTACAGTTATAAAATGAACTCCTGTACCTTTTGACACAGAAAAATCAACACCTAAATAATCTTTTTGAGGATTATTATAATTAATACCTGCAATACTTTGAGCATGCAACCATTCTGTACCATTTAACATAAACTTAACAATACCATTGTAAATCATACTCTTTAGAGAACCTTTTGTTACTTGATTATTCTCTGAATATAACCCATAAAGATTTTCGTAAAATTGACCTTGACTTAATCCATATTCACTAGCTACTTTAGATATACCAGCTTCATTATGTCCTTTATGTACACCGAAATTACTATTAACATATTCATCAGCAACTTTTTTAGCAAAATCTATAGCTGAACTTGTTACTACAGTATTTTTAGTACCGAATTGTTTTCTAATTTGATTAACTAAATCACTTGCAAATAATGATAATTCTTTTCTTACTTCATCTGATAAATTATTTACATCTAACAATGTATCATCATCATTTTTATTTTGTTTATAAATATTTAATTTCAATAATTTTTCATTTTCTGATTTCAATACTTCTTTAGCTTTATCTCTTACAGATTCAGGTAAACTATAATCCATATAAGTTTTTAAAGCCTGAACATATTCATCACTTAAAACAATATTATTAATACTATCTACATCATTTTGAGCCTTAACTAACTCTTTTTTAGCTTCAGTTAACGCTTTTTGAGTTGCATCTGCTTCTTGTGTTTTCACCAATAAATCTTGTTTTTGTTCTGATACTTGATTTTCTAATTTATCTTTTTCAGAAGTTAAATTATTAATTTTATCTTGTCTTTCTTTATCAAGTCTTTTAGCTTCTTCTAATGCTTTTTCTTTATTTACAACATTTTCTTTTGCTAATAATAATTGTTTATTAGCTTCTTCTAACGCTTTAATCACTTTATCTGCATTAGTTCCATTTAAAATATCTTTTGCATTTTGTAAATTAGCTTCTGCTTCTTTTGTTTTACTTTTAGCTGATTCTAATTCTTTTTTAGCTTCTGATAATTTTTTTTGTGCTTCTTGTTTTTCTTGTTGTTTTTTCACTTCTTGAGTTTTTAAAACTGATAATTTTTCATTTTCCGATTTTATTTGTTCATTTTTATTTTGTATTTCTTTATTTGTTTTTTCGATATTTTCTGGTGTAGATTCTTTTGAAAGTTTCTCTAATTCAGTTTTTTCTTTCGTTACTTTTGATAATTCTTTATTAATACTATCTACTATACCTGATTGTTCTTTTACTTGACCTTTTACATTATCTAAATTAAATTTTGCTGTAGATACTTCTTCTTTAGTTACTACTTTAGATTCAGTTTTATCAACATTTTGTTTAATACTCTCAACTGTAGAATTATTTACTACTTCATTACTAGCAAAGGCTTCATTATCTGTTGCCATTCCTATTGCTACTGCTGTTGCTAGTCCTAATCCTACCGATACCAAGTTTTTATATTTTTTACTCTTTCTTAATGTGTATTTTTGTGTACTCATAATATTTTCTTCTAACTCCTATCTTTTTATATAAAATTTTTATTATCTAACTTTTTTTAATAATCCTGCTAATGCTAATCCTAATGCACCTAAAAGACTTGATAAAATTGTTGTTGCTTCTCCTGTTTTAGCAAGTTCTTTTACTTCTTTAATTTCTGCCGATGTTTTAGCATTTTGTAATTTTTGTCCTAAAACTTGTTTTTGTTCTGGTGTTAATCTATCTGTATTTTCAATAACACCTTTTAACTCATCTTTATCTTTTGTAATATCTACTACATTATTAAATTCTTTTAATGTTTTAGTATTATCTTTCTTATTTTCAAGAATATCTTTCTTGTTTTCTTCGGCTTTCTTTTCTTCCTCTGGTTTTATATCAGGTTTATTTTCTTTTTCTTTCTCTTTTTCCTTTTCTACTGAATCTTTTTCTTTAGGTTTTTCAGTTTCCTTTTCTTTGTCTTTTTCTTCTGGTTTTGGTTTATCGTCAACTACTGGAGGTTGTTCTGGTGTAGTTGGTTCTGTTGGTTTAACCTCATCTTTAGGTTTTTCACCTTCTTCTTTTGGCTGTTCTGGAACTACTGGTTTATCATCAACTACTGGTGGTTGAACATCTTCTACTGGTTTGTTTACTACTTCATCATCAGAAGCCTTAACTACTCCTGTTCCACCTAATACTGCACTTGCAATAACTGTTGTTAAAATAATTTTTGTTGTTTTATTCATAATTGTTGTCCTCACTTTTTCTTTTTTTTTTTATTTTTGCAAAAATAAAAAACATTAATATTATGTACCAATGCTTTTTTAATATAAATTTTCTATAACTTTTTGTTTTTTGTTTATGTAATCTTCTATTAACTTTTCCTTTTCCTTTTCATTAATTTTTGCGAAAGATACTATTTCGCCTATTGTATCATAATCTTTATTTAACAATCCTTTTTCTTTAGCTTCTTGATCTGCTTGCAGAACTAACGCTAAAGAAGTAGAGGCTTGTGTTATTAAAAATGATTTTTTTCTTTCTATAGTTTTTTGTTTCTTAACATTCTCAAACTTAAATTTCATTGAACCTTGTATTAACTGCTCCCATTTATCCCAATATTTTAATTTTTCTTCTGTTTCAAATACTGAAAAATAACTATTTAATACTGATACTGATTTTTCTTTTAATCGTTTTGACTTTGAAATTTGCTTAAAAAATGAATTTGCTTTATCATCTCTCATTACTATTTCAAACCTATTAAAGTTTAAATCAATTTCTTCATTTTCTTGTTGTAATTGTATTCCTTTTTTATAAAAACGTAAAAACAAATTACTTTTCTTACTACCACAATAAATAGTCATTCCTTTTGAAACTCCATTTTTTGTTTCATGCATAAAATTAAAACTCTGAAATTTTGTAACAATTAACTCATTATGTTCACGTATTTTTTTTTCTAATTCTTCTAGTTCAAATAAAGGTGAAAAATCATCAATAGCAATATCTAACCGAGTAATTTTACCTTTATAAGCTATTACTGTATCAAAGAAATCAAAATAATCTTCTTCCTTTTCAAATAATAATTCATCTAAAAGCCTGCAACCCTCACCTGTTATTTGTAAATTACAATGATTATAACTTTCATCACCAAAAAATAAATTAATACCTTTATACTCCAAACAATACTTATAATTATAAAATCGCTTTTCAGAATATACTATATCATTTTCACTTATTCTTAATAATGTAGAAAACATATTAATAACATCTCTTTTTTCAAAATAACTTTTTCTCATTGCATAAAATGTACATTGAAACCAGTCTAAACCTATAAAGAGATTATCATTGACTTTATCAACAGCTTTTACATCTCTTTTTTTAATTGCTTTCTTTGATTTTTTCCTATACTTTTCTAAAATCAAATTAGAAAATTGTTTTTTATTAACTAAAATCTTACTTGATTTAAATGTTTCTATATCTTCTGTATCAATAATACGTCTTAACTGTCGTTCAGAAATTTTATAATCTAATATATTACAAAACACTAAACAATCAGCTAATGTAACATATTCGTTATTTTTATCCATAAATGACAAACTCTAATTCTTTAATATCGTTGATATAAAAGTATTTCTTCAACTTTCTATATTGACATTTTTTAATTTTAACCCCCCTTATTAGTTAGTTGGGGGTTAAGCGTGCCAAAGGCACGCCTGCCTAGTAGCTTTTGCTTGTTTCGTCCTTGTTGCGTGCGGGCTTATCGCCCGTACTCACGTACTTACTCGCAAGCTACTTTTCGGCAGTTTTTTTTATTTTTTACCAACTAATAATAATTTGTTAAATAAGAAGTTATATTGTTGTTTTAACTATATAACCTCTTATTTTAAATTAATTACTTTTTATCATTTCCAACTACTGCTGAACCTTTACGCTTAATATCTTCAGCAGAAATTTTATGTAAAAGGTCGATTCTTTCTAATTCACCTTGTTTTAATTCTACTGCTGATACTTTTAATGTTACTTCACCAACTAATTCAACTGGTGTATCAGGCTCAAAATTAACTTCTTTTAAGAAAACAACGTCAAAAGTTTCCCCTACTTTATCAGAATATAAAGTTACTATATACTCTTTTTGACCTGGAAATCCGTATCTATCTTTTGAACGTGATTTTGTAAATTTTAAATTACCTAACATTTTTTCTACATCAACTACTATTTTATTAAATCTCATTATTTTTTAATCTCCTTTATTATTCATTTTATTTTATTTTTTCTAACTTGATTTTTTAAAATATTTCTCTTTTCATTATTTTAACCACAAATAAAAAATGCCTAAAATTTTAATTTTAGGGATTTTAAAAGATATTCTTAATTTTATTAGTGATAAAAAGAAAAGAGTTTTTTTATTAATACATATTTGATATTTTATAACATCTTTGCGAGTAATTTTTGTCGCTAGTTTAACATCATGGCGAATTACTTTATCGCTTAATTATAAACTACCGTTCGACCGATTAACGCACTTTAAAGTCATACAACCTATTCAAATAATTAAAACTATAGAACTAGCGTCTTCTCCGTCTGCAAGATTGATATAGGATTACTTGCTTTTCCTTATTACTAATGTTATATTAATAATATGTATTCATACCAGAGTACATAAGTTATCTATTTATTAAACTTAAAATCAATTTTTATCCAATCGCTAAACTGATAAACATTTTATTTTAATAATCAGATAATCTTTATTTAAAAGTCTAATCTTTTATTGATTAGGCTTTTTTCAATAATTAAATGTACAATTATTTGTTTCTAATTACTTTCTTATTAAAATAAAAAAATAATTAGCGTGGTTTTTATCTTTCCACACTAATTATTATACACCCTTTAACTAAATCCTTTTGTTTTATTTATCTATTTTATAACTTTCTATACTTTTAAAATTTCAAGTTCTCTATGTTATCCTAATAACAAGAATAGATAGTGGGCTACAATCCCCGCAACGATACCCCCAATAGTGTGAGATACTATTGCTTTTGATGAAAGTTTACGCACTCCTAAAGCATCCATCATACCGATATGCGTACTTAAGTATCCACTCCAACACATACCCATCGCTGTAAATACGGCAATGTCATTTGGTCCAATAAGACCATTTTTTAAAAATTCTGGCACTAGAGAAATTGCTCCCCCTACTGCCCCCAAAGCTGTAATTGGGAAAGCTATTGCCTCTGCAGATTTGAAACCAAATAATGGTTCAAGAATAAATGTTAATTTTTCTCCTAACCAAGGTAGGAATCCAACACCTTCATACGCTGCTCCTGTATACCCGTCAGCAGGCATTTTAAACGTTAACATCATAACGAATGTACAAACGATAAGTACACCCGGAATAATTGCCATACCCATTTCTACCCCAGTTTTTCCACCTTCTAATATTGTATCTAGTACTCGTTGAAATATATTTCCATCACGGATTATTCTTACTTTATCCATCGATTCGTCTGTTTCGCTTGATTCTACCATCGGTTCATCCGCTTCATCCCCGTAGTATTTTCTTGTATGTCTTAACATCAAGCGAACACTTATTATACTCCCTATAATTGCTCCAACGTTCCCTATAATTGCTGCTTTTACAAAGCCAGCTCCTTGCCCCATCATAAACATCGTTACGATAAGACCCATACCAAACGCTGTCCCTAAGTTACAAAGTGCGGGTACTTGGTACTTTTTGAAAAACGCTACAAAACGTTTATCTTTGGCAAAAGGAATAATAGCTGGGTTATCTGATAAATAAGTCGCTATTGCCCCGGTCACACTAGCACCTGGCATACCCCAAAGAGGTCTCATCAACGGAGCAAATATTTTGTTGATAAGCGCTATTGCTCCAAATTCTGATAACAGTGCGCTAATCGCTCCAGCAATAACAGCCATCGCCATTATGAAAAACACTGTATTCAACAGTAAGTCGTGAGCCGTTGCCATCATTGTTTTAAACATTAGCGGTGTTCCCATCTTACGCGCCATTAAACCGAAGATTAAAAAGAATACTGCTAAAAAGACAAATGTTTCTAGGCTTATTGCTTTTTTAACTACTGTAGTCTCTTTCTTTTTTTTGATTTTAAGTTTGGTCTTGTCTCCATCCATAATAAATCATCCTTTCTTTAATTGTAATTTATATTTTACTTGTTTTAACTGTACTATTACAACTGTTTATTATATTATACCACACTTTCTTTATCACCGCAACTATTTCAATAATTCCGAACTCTTGTAGAAGAAGATCATCGTCTTCATTAGCACTTTTTATAAAACAACAAATCACTATAATCGTTGTTAAATAAAATATCAATTAATTTTATTAATGCTTTTTTCTTAAAAGATATAAATATTAAGTTATAACAAATATTACTACCTATGTTTCGCGCGAAAATAATACAGTTGTATTTTTTTGTTAATCATTATAACTTTTACTTGAAATCATCAAACATATTTATAATTTCTTAGCTATAAAACCTCAAAAGATAAACTCATTCTCCCTCTTTAATTAATTGTAATAAACTAGCTTTTTTGATAGAATTATATAGTCTATACATTTATAGAAAGGAGAAATTTTTTATGAAAATTAAAGGTAAAAATAATAATAAAATTTTAAAGTTTTCTATTAGAAAATTATCTCTTGGTGCTGCACCTGTTGTTATCGGTGCTCTAATCTTTGGGAGTTATGCGCCAAGCGAAGTTTTAGCAAATGAAAATACAACTGTTAATTATACGTATTTAGCTGAAAATGAATTAACAGATGCAGAAAAAAGTTTAATAAAGAAAAATATACCTAGTAATGTTAAAGAAAACGAAACATATTACATGATTTATAAAACGGATCCTAAACCTACATCAGAAATTAAGACTTTACCTAATACCGGACAAAGCTCTCTTCCTTTAACAGGTTTAGCAGTGGGTGCTGCTGTTCTGGTTGTTCTTTTAGTATCGAAGAAACATAGAAATAAAGTACTTAGCGTTGTTCTAATCGGTGTGATGGGACAAAGTGTTGTTATGCCGTTTGAATCGTTTGCTTTTGAAAATAAAGAGTTGGTAAGCTATAATACTCAAAAAACTATAACTAACTCTAACGAATTGGCAAATGGTGTAATAAAAATCGATGGCTACTCTTATGTTGGTTATTTCACACAAAGTGATTTAAAAACCCTACCTAATCAAGTAAATCCAACGGTTCCTGAAAAACCGACGAATCCAACAAACCCAAACAATCCAACAACTCCAAACAATCCAACAACTCCAAACAATCCAAATCCACAACCCCAACCTGAGTACAAAACTACTCCAGATGAAGGACCTAAGGTTCCTATTGTTGAAAAACCTGAACTAAAAGTTACTAAAGAGGTTGTGCCTTTCGAGACTATCGAACAAAATGACGATACCCTTCCTAAAGGTCAAACGAAAGTCATCAAAGAAGGTGTTAATGGTGAGCGTACAGTTCTAACTGAAGTTACTACTATTGACGGAGTACAAACAAGCAAGGTTATCGATAATTCTATTACGACTCAACCAGTTAATAAAATTGTTGCTGTCGGTACAAAAGAAGTAACACCTGCTCCAGAGCACAAAACTACTCCGGATGAAGGCACTAAGGTTCCTATTGTTGAAAAACCAGAATTAAAAGTCACTAAAGAAGTTGTGCCTTTTGAAACTATCGAACAAAATGACGATACCCTTCCTAAAGGTCAAACGAAAGTTGTCCGTGATGGAGTCAATGGTGAGCGTACTATTCTAACTGAAGTTTCTACTGTTGATGGTGTTCAAATTAGCAAGGTTGTTGATAATTCTATTACTACTCAACCAGTTAATAAAATTGTTGCTGTCGGTACAAAAGAAGTAACACCGGCTGTAGACAAGACTGCATTGCAAAATGCTATTGCTACAGCTAATAGCAAAAACAAAGATGATTACACTACTCAATCTTGGGCAGACTTGACTACTGCTTTAGCTGTGGCAAATACAATTAACAACGATAATAACACTACTCAAAACGCGGTAAACGAAGCTACTCAAAACTTGCTAAAAGCTATTGAAAAATTAGTAAAACTTGCTGATAAACCTCTATTAAAACTTGTTAACACTAATAAAAACGAATTAGAGCATAGTGCTACGGCTAAATACACGTTAGAAAATCCTACTAATGCAGAAGTAAAATCTATTACAGCTACTCTTAAAAAAGGTAACGAAATTGTAAAAACTGTAGATTTAACAAAAGATAATTTAGATGCTATTTTAAGCGACTTAGATTTCTATAAAGAATATACATTATCTACAACAATCGTTTATAACCAAGGAAATGGAGAAAAATCAGAAACTCTTGCTGATGAGAAAATTCTACTAGAACCTAAAAAAATAGAAGTTAAAGATATTAAACGTACAGATTTAATCAAGTATGAAAACAAAGTAGAAACAGATGCTACAAGACTAACATCTGTTCCTCAAGATTTAACTAATTATTATCTAAAAGTTACATCAAACGATCATAAAACAACACTATTAGCTGTTAAAAATATCGAAGATGCAGAGGTTGATGGTAAAAAAGTATACAAAGTAACTGCTGTTGCTGACAACCTAGTGCAACGTAACGCAAGTAATAATCTTAGCGACGTATATACTTACTATATAGAAAAACCACAAGCTAAAGAAGATAATGTTTATTATGATTTTGCAGAATTAATAAACGCTATGCAAGCAAATCCAGCTGGTAAATTCCTTCTTGGTCAAAGTATGAGCGCTAAAAACGTTGTACCAACCGGAAAATCTTATGTTGCAGCAGAATTTACAGGTAAACTTCTAAGTAACGGGGATAAACGTTACGCTATTCACGACCTAGAGCATCCATTGTTTAATAATATCAATAATGCAATAATCAAAAATATTAACTTTGAAAATGTTGCGATAGATAGATCTGGAGAAGATAATATCTCTGCTATTGGAAATAATTTAAAAAATAATGCAACTATCGAAAATGTTAAAATTACTGGTTCTATAACTGGTAAAAATAATGTTGCCGGAGTTGTTAACAATATCCATGAAGATGGAAAAGTTGAAAATGTCGCATTTATTGGTAAAATAAATTCTGTCGGGAATGATTCTACAGTCGGTGGTATTGCTGGTTCTAACTATATGGGATTTGTTAATAGAGCTTACGTTGATGCTACTATTACAGCAAATAACGCAAATGCAAGTATGCTTGTTCCTTTCGTTCAATATAAAGCTCATAGTTGGCTGTCAGGGACAAAAGGAAAACTGACAAACTCTGTAGCAAAAGGTACTCTTGATGTTAAAAATACTAGAAATGTTGGTGGAATAACAGCTAAAACTTGGCCATATGGAGCAGTTCAAAATAACGTAACATATGCTAAAGTGATTAAAGGTGAAGAAATATTCGGTTCAAATGACATTAACGATGGCGATGCAAATCCTTTTGTATCAAACTTATTTGGAGTTATCGGATATAGTTCTTCTGAAGATGGTACTGGTCGAGATAATAAAAACAAAAATAAATTAAAACACTTATCTAAAGCTGAGGCTGATGCAAAAGTTGCTGGTTTCAATATTACTGCTGATACATTGGCAAGTGAAGCTTACGACATGAACACTATCAATAATATCACTCCTAGCGACAAAGCTTATACTGATATTCAAGATTATAATGCTGACTACAGCTTAGCATACAAAAACCTTGAAAAATTACAACCATTCTATAATAAAGATTATATCGTTAACCAAGCGAACAAACTTGCTAAAGATCATAACTTAAATACAAAAGAAGTTCTTTCTGTTACACCGATGAATAACAATGATTTCATCACTAACCTTAGTGCTGCAAATAAAATTGTCGTTCACTATGCTGACGGAACTAAAGACTACTTCAGCTTATCTGAAAGTAACGATGGCTTAACTAATGTTAAAGAATATGAAATAACGGATCTTGGAATTAAATATACACCTAATATCGTTCAAAAAGACCATAGCAACCTTATTAATGGTATAAAAGCAATTTTAAGTCCAATCGAACTTCAATCAGATCCTATTTACAAACATTTAAATAGAACTGGTAATAATAGAGTAAATGCAATTAAAGACCTTTATTTAGAAGAAAGTTTTGATTATGTTAAGAAAAATCTTGATGTATTTGTTGAAAAATTAGTTCAAAACGAAGATCATCAATTGAATAATTCTGCAGCAGCACAACAGATGATTCTTGATAAAGTTGAGAAAAACAAAGCGGCTCTATTATTAGGTTTAACTTATCTAAATCGTTACTACGGCGTTAAGTTTGGTGATGTTAATATTAAAGAACTTATGCTGTTTAAGCCTGATTTCTATGGTAAAAATGTTGACGTTTTAGACAGACTTATCGAAATGGGTTCTAAAGAAAGTTATATTAGCGGTGGAAGAACATTCGACGCCTTTGGCGAAGTCCTTTCAAAATCTACGAAGTCAGGAAACTTAGAAGCATTCTTAAATTATAATCGTAGCCTGTTTACAAACTTTACAGATATGAACGATTGGTTTATCGATGCAACTAAAGATAAAGTATATATAGCTGAACGTGCTTCAGAAGTAGATGCGATTAAAGATGCTAAGTATAGAGCATTCGATAATTTAAAACGTGCTCACCTTAGAAAAACCCTTCTTCCTCTACTTAATATTGAAAAATCACATATTTACCTGATTTCTAACTATAACTCAATAGCTTTTGGTAGTGCAGAAAGATTAGGTAAAAAATCATTCGCTGATATTAAAGACACTATAGACAAAGCTGCAGATGGCTATAGAAACTACTATGATTTTTGGTATCGTCTAGCTGCAGATAATGTTAAAAATCGTCTACTAAGAGATTCTGTTATTCCTCTTTGGGAAGGTTATAATGCTCCTGGAGGATGGGTTGATAAGCATGGTAGATACGGTCAACAAAACGAATATACTCCGCTTCGCGAATTATTTGGACCTATTGGAAAATACTTCGGAAATAACGGTGCTGGTGCCTATGCTGTAATTTATAACAATCCAAATGACACTAGAACAGAAGTAAACTACATTTACTTAAATATGATTGATGAATATGGTATTTCTGTTTATACTCACGAAACCACACACGTTAACGATGGTCACATCTACCTTGGCGGTTTTGGTCGTCGTGAAGGAACTAGCTTTGAGGCTTTTGCTCAAGGTATGTTGCAAACTCCGGTAGCCGGAAGTGGTTTTGATGAGTTTGGTTCATTAGGTATCAATATGGTATTCAAGCGTCCGAACGATGGAAACCAATGGTATATCACCGATCCAAAAACTCTGAAAACAAGAGAAGATATCGACCGTTATATGAAAGGTTATAACGATGCCTTGACTCTTCTTGATGAAATCGAAGCAGAAGCTGTTATTTCTCAACAAAATAAAGATTTAAACGGTGCTTGGTTCAAAAAAATGGATAAAGAATATCGTGATAACAACCACCTTAATCATTGGGACAAGATTCGCCATCTATCAAAAGAAGAAAAAGACAGCTTAAATATTCAGTCTGTTGATGATTTAGTCGACCAACAATTAATGACTAATCGTAATCCAGGTAATGGAATTTATAAACCAGAAGTAGTTAGCTACCACGATCAATCACCTTATGTAGGTGTTAGAATGATGACTGGTATTTACGGAGGTAACACTAGTGATGGTGCTCCAGGTGCTGTTTCATTCAAACATAATGCCTTTAGATTATGGGGTTACTATGGCTATGAAAATGGATTCCTTGGCTATGCTTCTAACAAGCTTAAACAAGCCTCTAAAGCAGATGGCCACTCTGTTCTAAGTGATAAATACATAATCAGCAAAATTTCTGGAGGCAGATTCTCTACATTAGAAGAATTCAAAAAAGCTTACTTCCAAGAAGTAAAAGATAAAGCTAAAGTAGGTTTAACTACATTTGAAGTAAACGGTACTTCTGTTTCATCTTATGATGAACTTCTTGCATTGTTTAAAGATGCTGTTACAAAAGATGCACAAACTCTTAAAGCAGATAACAATGGCAATAAATCAGTGTCAATGAACAATACGTTGAAACTAAAAGAAGAAGTTTATAAAAAACTTCTTCAACAAACAGATAGCTTTAAAACATCTATTTTTAAATAGATTAAACTCCCGAAAAACTTAATGTACAAGTTTTCGGGAGTTTTTTATAATCTTTACTTCAGACCTCTGAAACTGTCTGTTTTTATTTTTTTCTTATTTATTCCGTTATTTTCTAAAAAATTTTCCATAGTTTTAACATCATCAGGTTGACCTGACAATAAATATATAGCATTGTTCCCGTATATACCCACTGCTTTTTTTAGTTTTTCTTGACTTTGTTCTATACTCTCACTAGTTTCATAAGTAAAATCTTTTCCTTTATTTGATAACTCTATCAGTTCGTTATTAAAAATATTTACCCCTTTATCTAGATGGTTAAGTATAATTGTACGTTTAGAGTTCCATTCTTTAACAATCGGTCTCATTGCTGCAACGCCAACATCAGATGCAAAACAAATAATAGGTTCTTTATTATCTGCAATCTCTAAGTTTCCACCTAACCAACTCACCTCAACTTTCGCTCCCACCTGCAAACTAGTCAAGTTTTTCTTATAAACACTTCCTCTATTATGTGTTAAAATCATAATCTCTTTTTCTTCAGGATTAGATGCAATAGTAAGCCATCTGTTATTTTGCTTGCTATCCTTTACTTTAGGTATGGTGATTTTCACATAAGACCCTGGTTCCCAAGTCATATTATCTGGTTTTTCCAATCGAACAACATATAGATCAGCGCTAGCATTTTCTATTGATTTGACCGACAAAGTTTGACTGCGTCCAAGAAACGCAAATACTCCCCACGTTGTTAGCCCTAGAGCCACTGTTGTAATAAGAATAATAGTTAACATTTTTTTACCTCTTTTCATTTTCTTCCTCTTTCAAAAATTTTATAGTTAATAATATATACGTTCATTTTTTTATTTAACAGATTATAAATCTAAATCAAGAACAGTTTTATAGCTAATAAAATACTTTTATATAGTTGTAAATATATTATTTTTATGTGTGTGAATGAATATAATTTATTATTCATTCATTTATGTTCAAAAAAATAAAGAATCGTCATTCTTTATTTAAATAATCCTTTTACAAAATAAGTTGCTAAGGTTTCTATTGTCTGATTAACGTTGGGTACATCTTTTTCTGTAATATTCATATCTATATAGTAAAAAAGATAATAAACTTCTAAAACCTCTTGGATTTTTTCTTGAGAATATCCTTCCTTCACCATACGATTGGTAAAAGTTTCTATTAAAAACTGATGGAATGGATTCGACTCCCTACCTTCCTCTGAGGAATAATAGCTATGCAATTCATTAGAAATAGCTGGATTATACCATTCTGCTAAAATTTTATTAGATGAAACCAAGCTTCTTGATTGACCAAAAAGTTGACCTATAAGTTCAACAACATCCCCTTGCCAATCTATATCATTCATTATAACTTGGCGAATACGATTATTTTCGTCTATATAAACATCTAGAAAAATTTCTTCTTTACTTGCGTAATAATTATAAAAAGAGCCAACTGCCATTCCTGCCTGTTTTGCAACTTCTGAAATAGCTGTTGCTTTATAGCCTTTTCTAGAAAAAACACCATAAGCCGCTTGTTTTAACACTTGCTTTTTATCCAATTTTTCAACTCCTCTCTTTCTATGAATGAATTTTGTTTTTTATTCATTCATATTTTATCAAATAATTTTATTCAAGTCAATAAATAAATTGTCTTATCTTCTTCTATTCCAACTTTAGTTATTATTTTTTACTATAAAAATAATAGGAAGTATCAGCTAATCTGCTTTTACTTCCTCATAGTTATATATTTTATATCTTAGTTGCAATTTTTCTGATGAGCCTTTAGTTTTTTCATAGCCCAATCATAATGACTAGAAGTAGCACTTACAAAATATGATCCAAGTGTACTTCCACCAACCCATTTATAAACTTTTTTTGAAAATAATTCTTCATTTGTAAAGTTTTCAGCTAATTCTAAAACATCTTTATGTGATTTTTCTAGAATTCTTGTTGCATCTTCAAGAGATGTATTCTGGTGTTTCTTCCAAAATTCTACGTTCATATCGCCATAAGTTCTCCAATTATATGGTTCAGGAAGAAATGGTTTTTCTTCTCCTTTTTGGTTAGATTCTACCCAATTCAAAATAAGCTGATGCCATTCATAAAGATGAATTAAAACATCTCTTAAATTTTTATCTCTTTTCCAATGAGCTTCTTTTTTCTTTTCATCCTTTGAAAAATCAAAAGGTGTAGTTAATTCTTTATCAGACATTTTTGAGATTAATGTATTTAATTTTTCAAAGTTTTCCTTAGCTGCAATCATCAAATTTTCTTTTGTTTGTGGTCTTGCCATAGTATTTCACCTCTCCAATAAGTAACTAAATTATAAAATCTCCACTTCTTTTTTATACTGTTCTTTTATATTATCATCAAGAACATCATCACTAATAATCGCCGTTAAATCTTTTAATTGATAAAACGTATAAAATGCATGCGTTGAAAATTTGCTGTGATCTGCAAGAACATAACGTTCTGTTGCATTATTTAATATTGTATCGTTACAACGACCTTCTTCTTCATCTGATATTGTAACTTTCTCCAAGTCCAAACCATTTACCCCTACAAAAGCTTTATTAACACTTATTTTGCTTAATGTATCTTGGGTAAAATATCCAACAAAACCTTTTGTTTTAGGGCGATATCTCCCTCCAATAAATATTAAATCACATGATGGATTATCTTTAAACTGTTCAAATACTATCATTGAGTTTGTAACAATATTTATATTACGGTCTTGTAGAAATTCAGCTAAATAACTCGTTGTGCTCCCTGCTCCTATAAATATCGTTTCATTGTCTTTTACTAAGTCCGCAACCTTGCGCGCTATTTGTTTTTTTTCTTCCACGTTAACTGAGATTTTCTTATTATAATTATCTTCTTGATAAAAGTTTTTAGGTTTTAATTTTGCTCCCCCATGAATACGAGTTAGATGCCCATAATCTTCTAATTCTTGAAGATCTCGACGAATAGTCATCTCCGTTACTTTCATATCTTTAGCTAATTTGCTCACCCTTACCAAATGCTTTTTCTTTAATTCTTCTAATATATAACTATGTCTATCTATTTTTAACATTTTTTCACCTGTACTATTTTTATTAATTATCTATTTTATTTTATCATTTTTACTTAAAATATAAAACTAATATTGCTATTTTATTAATAATTATCCATTTATTTTTTCAAAAAAACATAGACCTTTTATGTATATACCCTTTCCACTGGTTTGTCCATTATAAAGGATATATATCAATAAAAGAACTATGTTTTATCTTTTTTATTTTACTTCCTGTATTTCTACCACTCGTGTATTTGCAAATTTATCATGCAATAACAATGGATTATTTTCTTTAGCTACATATATTTTATACAATCCATGAGCCGCTACTATCGGTGTTACTATCCAACATAATGTTACTTTTACTAAAAATTCTCTTACTAAATATTTAGAAAAGTCTATTTTCTTTCTATCAGTTGGCACTAATCTTATCTTCAATATTTTTTTACCAATAGTTTGTCCTTGCCATTTATTCGGTAAGTAACCAAATAATAAAACTGCAAAAATAACCATAGATATAGTCATATATAAAGCATTACGTTCGTTTTCAGTACCTCCCGCAGCACGTAGAGTTACCGTTGTGTATTGAAAGACAATTGCTATTGGGATATAAATTGCTAAATCTATCGCATAAGCAAGCAATCTTTTTATATAAGAGGCGTCGTTTCCTTCAAAATCCAAAAGTTCTTCGTTATCTTCTGGCGTTGGAATTCCTTTTCCTTTTACATTTGGTTTTATTGTTCTATCGTTGTAGCTATATGATCTACTCTTCTTTATCTTTTTTACCATATTTTTTTCCTTAATCTAAGTTTACGTTATGATATACTTGTTGAACATCTTCACAGTCATCAAGCATTTCTAACATTCTTTCAAATTTTACTTTATCTTCTTCACTTAATGTTACTTCATTTTGTGGAATCATAGAAATTTCTGCAACTTCAAATTCTTCTATACCTGCTGCTTTTAATGCTTCTTGAATTTCGTGGAAGTGTTCTGGATCTCCATAGACAAGTGCAAGTTCATCTTCTTCTACGATGTCTCTTGCATCAATATCTGCTTCCATTAGAATTTCTAACAGTTCGTCTGCACTTTTTCCTTCTACACCTATAACAGCTGTATTATCAAACATATAGTTAACAGAACCTGTAACTCCCAAGTTTCCACCATTTTTACCAAGAGCCGTACGTACTTCTGCTGCTGTACGGTTAACATTATTAGTAAGTGTATCGATGATTACCATTGTTCCACTTACTCCAAATCCTTCATAACGTAATTCGTCATAATTTTCTTCACTTCCACCTTTTGCTTTTTCAATAGCACGGTCTATTATGTTTTTAGGAACACGATATGTTTTCGCACGCTCTAAAACTACTTTTAGATTTCTATTACTTTCTGGATCTGGTTCACCACTTTTAGCTGCTTGATAAATTTCACGTCCAAATTTTGCATAAATTTTACTAGTATTAGCGTCTTTTGCCGCTTTTTTTTCTTTAATATTATTCCATTTACGACCCATTGTCTTTTCTCTCTTTCTTTTCTTTATTAATCTTTGTTTAATTCCCCATTATATACGTCTTTTTATCATATAAAAAACGTTATACACCCTACTATCTTACTATATTTATATGATTTTTTCAAGAGGGGGCGCATACTGTATTATCACAGTACTATAATTAAAGTAATATAAAAAATAATAACTGCTACATAATAAAATCTCCACAAATAAAAATCAAATATATGCTTATACTCCTCAAAATACAAGTGACAATATATAATAATGACATTATCTTCCTTATACAGAATTTATAGTTGTAAAATAATAAGTTAATAAACTTCTACTTTACAACTATATAAAACTTATATTTTTTAGTTTATTCTTTTTAATTTTTTTTCTTTTATTTGTATAACATTTAATGGTACTGCTTCTTTAGTTATAGTACTTGTATCTAAACCGAACCATTTTTCTGGGGTAACAGTTATTCTCTTAAGTTTTAATCGTAAACTCATTATAAAACTATCAAAAGAAGTCAATCCATTATTGTTACCTAATACTTCATTTATTAATACAAATCTAAAATCCCCTACACTTTCTACCTTTCCGCGCAAGTTATATTTTGTTGGTTGTAAATCTAGCTCTTTATTTTTTAACAAATCATCTATTACTTGATGCATAAACATGTTTATTCTTTGATGTTCTCTAAATCCTAAATTAAAGGTAATTTTAAAGATTTTCTTATCACTAAATTTCGTAACTTTATATTCTCTTTTATACGGTTCATCTACTACATTTATATGGACAAAAAAATAGACATTAGCTCTTTTGGGTTGCTTATTTAAAATAGAATATAAAACTGCATAATCTACATCACTTTCATACTTTGCTCCTGTTAAATAAACTAGATTTGTTGCATATTTTGGTATATATTTATCACTACTAAGTTGTAATAGTTGTTTTTTATATTTTTCTACTGGTAAATATTGACTTTCTCTTTCTTTAATTTCCACACCTCTATACCATATAAACATTATACCAAAAATCAATATTGCTATTACTACCGTAATATATCCTCCACTAATAAACTTCAAACTGTTAGCATATAAAAATAAACTTTCTTCTAATCCAAAAACAATAAAAAATATTAACGCCATAATTTTTTGATTTTTTATTTTATATAAATATAAGCTAAGTAAGATTGTCGTTACAAACATTGTTATACTAATACTTAAACCATAAGCGGCTTCCATATTACTACTTGTTCTAAAAAATACTACAACTGAACTACTAAAAATAAAAAGTATTATATTGACAGCCGAAACATACACCTGCCCTCTTATGTCCGTTGGATATTTTATTACTAATTTTGGAAAAAGATTTAACTTAATTGCCTCTGATACCAACGTAAAAGAACCGGTTATTAAACTCTGACTTGCTATAATAGCGGCAAGTGTTGCAAGTAGTACTTGAATTATTACCAAATTTTCTGGAACTATAGCAAAAAATGGATTTTTTGTAGGATTATAATTTTCTGATAGTAAATATGCCGCTTGACCAAAATAATTAGTTAATAAACATATTTTTACAAAAGTCCACGCCGCTCTTATGTTTTTTCTGCCACAATGACCTAAATCTACATATAGATCTTCCGCGCCCGAAACACAAAGAAATACTGCACCAAGTAATAAGAAAATACCAGGATAGCTTCTTATTAAACTTAATGCATAATATGGGTTAATTGCTTTTAAAATTGTTAAATTAGTTGTAATGGCTCGTACTCCCCACAATAATAATGATAGAAACCATAACGTCATTATTGGTCCAAATAACCCTCCTATTTTCTTAGTACCTAAATGTTGAAATGAGAAAATAAAAATGAATATTCCAAGAACAATTAAAACTACTCCATTTGTTGATAAATTAGGGAAAATATTATGTAATCCTTCTATAGCTGATGTTACTGTTATTGCTGGTGTTATTACCCCGTCTGCAAGAAGTGTAGCTCCCCCAACCATGGCTAAAAAAACAACAAATTTTTTCGTATTGTTTTTTATTAATGCATAAAGAGAAAATACCCCACCTTCTCCTTTATTATCTGCTTTTAGAGCTATTAATACATATTTAATTGTAGTTTGTAATGTCATTATCCAAAATATTAAACTTACAAATCCTAAAACAAGTAATTCATTCATGTTATCTCCACTTGTTTTTATAAAAGATTTCATGACATATAAAACTGAGGTTCCAATATCCCCAAAAATTATTCCTATAGTCATTATTACTCCTAAAAAAGAGAATTTTGTTTTCTCCATAATAAATCTCTCCATCTTTTTTATATTTTTCTATAAATTATTTCTATATACATTATAAACCTCTTTTTATTAAAGTCAAGAAAATTATTTTTATTTAACACCTTAAATTAATTTCATTATATATTCAAAAAATATTTTTATTAAATCTTTAAGTTTTATTTAAAAACTTTACTTTTCCCCTTTACAAAATGCCTTTTCTTATGTTACCATTAAGGTGAATAATATTTAACACATTAAATTTTACGTAGATATGTATTTAGAAATAAATTATAAGAGAGGTAATATTATGCTTATTAGAAGTAAAAAAGTTTGGTCTAGTAGCCAATTTCTTCCTCTTACTATTGAAGTCGAAGATAATAAAATTGTTGCAATTTATGATTACAATCATTTCGATAAAGTTGATTACGATTTTGGTGATGAACGCATCCTTCCTGGTTTTATCGATGTTCATACTCATGGTGCTTATGGTTATGATACTAATGATGTTGATGAAGAAGGACTTCGTAATTGGACTAAAAATGTTGTTGCTGAAGGTGTAACTTCATTTTTACCAACAACTATTACTCAAACAGAAGAAGTTCTATTAAAAGCTGTTGCTAATGTTGCAAAAGTTTATGATGAAGGTTACGAAGGAGCCGAAATTCTTGGTATTCACTTCGAAGGACCTTATTTAGATGAAGAAAAACGTGGTGCTCAACCTTTGAGTTGTATCCAAACACCAAGCGTTGAACAATTTAAAAAATTCCAAAAAGCTAGTAATAATCTTATTAAACTTATTACTATCGCTTGTGAAAAAGATGCTGACTACGAACTTACTAAATACTTGGTAAGTCAAGGTATTCGTGTAAGTCTTGGTCATTCTGCATGTAACTATAAAGAAAGTTATTTAGCCTTTGCTAATGGTGCAACATCTCAAACTCACGTTTATAATGGTATGGTTGGTTTCCATCATCGTGATGGTGGTCAAGTAGGTTTTGCTCTTCGTGCACGTGACGTTTATGGTGAAGTTATCTGTGATGGTATTCACTCTACTACCGATGCTTTAAATACTTATTTCACAGCAAAAGGACGTGATCATGCTATTATGATTACCGATTCACTTTGTGCAAAAGGCTGCGGTCGTGGATCTTACATCTTTGGTGGGGAAAATATGGAAATCTATGAAGATGGTAGTGCACATCGTGATGATGGACGTTTAGCTGGTTCTACATTACGTGTTATCGATGGTTTACGTGTATTAATCGAAGATGCTCTAGTTCCTGTCGATGCTGCTATTAACTCTTGTACGAAAAATCCAGCGGAAATGTTAGGTTTTGCTGACCGCAAAGGTCGTATTAAAGTAGGTTACGATGCTGACCTTGTTGTTATTAGTCGTAACTACGAAGTATTACACACATTTGCACGTGGTAAAGAGGTTTATAAAAAAGAAAATGTATAAATAAAGGAGAACTATATATGAAATATTTAATTTTTGATACTAAAAAAGAAGCTTCAGTTGAAAGTTATAAAATTTTAAAAAGTTTAATTGATGAAAACTCTACATTAGGTTTAGCAACAGGTTCTACTCCCACTGATCTTTACGCAGAAATGATTGCTGATTACAAAGCAGGTAACTTCAGCTATAAAAATATCAAATCTTATAATCTTGACGAATATGTTGGTATTAGCTATGATCATCCAGAAAGTTATCACAAATTTATGGATACAAATCTATTCGATCACATTGACATTAACAAAGAAAATACTCATGTTCCTGATGCATCTGCCGCTGATTTAGAACTAGCTGTTAAATCTTATCAAGAAGAGCTTAATAATGCTCAAATTGATGTTCAAATCCTTGGTATTGGTGGTAATGGTCATATTGGCTTTAACGAGCCAGGAACACCGTTTGATGCGGGAGTTCATGTTGTAGATTTAAAAGAAGAAACAATAAAAGCTAACTCTAGATTTTTCTATGAAGATATAAATCTTGTTCCAAAACAAGCTATGACAATGGGAATAAAAGATATTATGCGTGCTAAACATATTATTTTATTAGCTTTTGGTAAAGAAAAACGCGAAGCTATTAGAAGTTTAGTAGAAGGAGAAGAAATAACTGAAAATATTCCTTGTACAATTCTTAAAAATCACCCAAGTGTTTATGTTTTAGTTGATAAAGAAGCTAATTTTAAATAACAATAAAAAGGCTACTCACCTTTATGGGTAGTCTTTTATAAAATATACAAATGAAAGCGTTATAATTTAATAAATTTAATTTTATAAAGGGGGGTACTTTATGAGTACAAAATTAACGTGGAAAAATATAGCAACTGTCGCACCTCAAAAAGGTTATGATAAAAACTTAGGTACAGCCGGTCTTGTTAAAGGTGTTTTAGGTTCATACCTTATTTTCGGTGGTGGCGCAAATTTTGAAGATGGTATTTTACCTGTTGATGGAGGTGTAAAAATCAATCACAAAGACGTTTATCTATACAAAGAGGTAAATGGCAATTTATCGCTAGTAGATCAAATTCAATATGATTATCCTCTTGCTTATGGTCCTTCTGCTGTTGCTGATAATAAACTTTATTATATTGCTACAAAAGAAGAAAATTTATCTGAAATTTTAGTATTCACTGTAGTTGATGACAAACTTGTTGTTAATGTATTTGGTACATTACCGTTTACTGTAGAAAATACTATTGCCGAGGTAGATAACAACGTCCTTTACTTTGGTATAGGATCTATTAACGGAAAAAATACTAATGAACTTTATTCATATAACCTATGCACTAAAGATTTCGACGTTATTGGCGAATTCCCTGGAAAATTACGCTCACAAACTATTAGTTGTATTTACAATAACGAATTATATATTTACGGCGGTGGTGCTGATGTAACTTTCAATGACGGTTATAAGTTTAATTTAACAACTAAAACTTGGGAAAAACTTGCTGATGTCATTATCGATAATGAAGAAATTTCTCTACTAGGGGCAGATTGGGCACCTCTTAATGAAAATGAAATGCTAGTTATCGGCGGTTTTGACAAAGATGTTTGGAAAGAAGCAGTATTTAATCTTAGTACTTTAATAGGTGAAGAAAAAGATAAATACCGTAATGATTACTTCCGTCGCCCTGTTAAAGATTTCAACTGGAACAAAAAAGAATTGGTTTATAATTTAAAAGAAAATACTTGGTATAAACTAGATGAAATACCTTTTGAAGCACCTTGTGGTCATGCATTACTTGCTACTAAAGATTATATATATTCTATAATGGGTGAAATAAAACCAGCTGAGCGTTTACCATTTATCCATCAAACAAAAAAATAAAAAAGAATCCTAGCTAACACTTAAGTTAGTTAGGATTTTTTACTAATCTTAATAGGTATAAAAAAAGAACCTTCCGAAAGGAAGGTTCTCTCCGTTGCCTGGCAACGTTCTAGTCTCGCAGGGCGTAAACCCAACTACATTCGACGCTA